>Ga0208297_1000799_pt1 | contig 45743 bp, 28 predicted proteins | sample LMS_cellobiose_e_FD_187367 | JGI IMG/M metagenome (GOLD analysis project Ga0208297, IMG submission 187367) | Rumen-fistulated moose microbial communities from Alaska, USA - LMS_cellobiose_enrichment (SPAdes) (version 2) | ecosystem: Host-associated > Mammals > Digestive system > Stomach > Rumen... | reverse complement strand
CCGAGGTCTTGAGCCCGTTCGCGTAATCGACCGTCGCGCCGGTCTTGGCGTCGAGATCGTTCAGCGTGTCGCCCTCGACCGCCTTGAGCGTGCCGCCCTGATTGACGGTCACGTTCCACGCCGAGGTGGCGATCGTCATTTCGCCGCCCGCGTAGACGCTGCCGACGCCGCCCTTATGGACGGTGACGCCCTCCGCCTTGCCGCTGTTGAGGACCCTGACCGCGCCGCCGTACACCTGCGCCCCGGAGAGGACGCCGCCCGAAGACACAGAGGCGGAGCCGTCGTAAACTTCGACGTCGGTGGCGATGCCGTTGACCCCGGCGGGGCCGTAACTCACATCGTAAATAAACAAACTGCCGCCGGAGATGATGATCCTGCTGCCGGAGCCGTGGTTCTGGAAGTACAACTCCGCCGCGTCGGTCAGCACCGCCCCCGAGACGGTCGCCCCCGAGCCGCGCATGATGACCTGCCCGCCCGACTGGGTAAGATTGGTCAAAAGACCGCCGTTGGAGGCGAAAATGTTGCCGCCGATGACGTTGGCGCGGTCGAACACCGCGTTGCCGCCCATGGAGACCGCGGTCTTGGTGCGGACGCCGGAGATCACGCCGCCCGAGACGACGACATTGCCGGCGATATAGTTCTTGATGTCGACGTTGCCGCCGGAGACGACCAGATTGCGGATCGTCCCGTTGTACCGCGCGTCGATGGTCGCGCCGGAGTGCAGAGTCACGTTTTCCAGCGTACCGGCGAGCAGTTCGATCTTGCCGCCCGCGGCGACGGCGTTCGACACGTTGCCGAACGAATTGACGGAAAGTTTGCCGCCGGAGATCGCGATGCCGTCGATCTTCATGTCGGTCCGGGGATCGACGTTCGGCTGAGTCTCCGCCGTATGCGCATAGGCGCTGATCGTGCCGCCGTACAAGGTCACGTCGGTGATGGCGGCGCCGTTCTGCATGTGGATCTCACCGCCGGAGATGCGGAGGTGATCCGCGATGACGTTGCTGCCGCGCAGGATGCCCGATCCGGCGAGGAAGTCGAGTTCGCTCAGGTACATGTTCTTGCGCCCGGCAACGCCCTTGGCGGCGTTGGGATCGTGAACCAGCAGCGACCAGCCGGTGCCGCAGGAAACCACCAGTCCGTTGACCCGGCCGCCGGAACTCATCGTGAGTTGCCCGTCCAGAACCCGGACGTCGTTCGCAACGCCGCCGTCGCGGACGGCGATCCCGCCGCCCGACGAAACGACCGCGCGGTTGACCGTGCCGCTCGCATGGAGACCTCCGCCGTTGAGGACGGTGACGTCTTCCGCCGTCCCCTGACGGGAGTACAGACCTCCGCCGCTGAGAACGGTGACGTTCCGGATCGTGCCGCCGCTGGAGGCGTAGGCGTAAGTGCCGCTCCCGAGTGTGATATTCTCCGCCAGCGCGTCCTCTCCGATGACGTGGACGTACGGTTCGTTGGTCGCCCCGTTGCGCTCCATCGTGACCCCGGAGATATAGCCGCCCGCGTAGGCGGAAACCACCGAATAGCCGACCACGTGCGCATCCTTGAGCACACCGCCCGAATATACCCGGAAAGTCCCGCCCGAAGCGGTGGTGTTGCTGACCAGACCGTCCTCATAGACATTGAGACCGCCGGCGTTGGTCATCGTGGCGTTGTTCACGACGGTCCCCGCGGAAACGTAAAGCGTGCCGGCGAAACCCACGACGGGAGCCTCGGCGCGGATCCCCTCGCGCAGGTGCAGTTTCTGCACGTTGTACCCGGTGTTGTTAACGGTGAGATCCCGGATCACGCCGTCTTCGACGTACCAGTCGTAGGCATAGGCGGCGGCGGAGTTGCCGGCGCCGGCGAAGACCTTGCCCTGTGCGATGTTGGTCGCGGCGCCGCCGAGGGCGACTCCGTTCGCGGTATTCCACTGGTGGATGAAGAAATGACCGCCCGCGTCGGCGGCGACGGTCGCATTGTAGGCGTAGCCGCCGTCCATGAGCGCGATGCCGTTGGCGGTGGTCGTCACGTCGCGCGCCTGCGCCCCGCTGCCCAGATACATGTAGATATTGGCGGTCGCGCTGGAGATGACGAAGTTGTCGTAGAAATAGAACGCGCCGAAGCCGCTGAAGCCGTAGCCGGAACCGTACAGCACGCCGTTGACGACGGTGGCGTTGACCGCCTGCGTCCAGCCGCCTTTGGCGATGTTGGTCTCCTCGCCGCCGAGATAGTTGTTGGCGTTAAAAGTGACTTTGCCGCCGTCTTCCACCGTGAGGTTGCGGATCTTCGTCGTTGCGCCCGCGGCGGAGGCGCTGCCGCCGTTCCGGATCGTGATGTTTTCCGCCGTGACGCCGGTGCCGCCGTTTATGGAGCCGCCGGTGAAGTTCAGTTTACCGCCGTTCGAGACCGTGATGTCGGAGATCTGCGCCATAGTGGCGACGGCGAGCACACCGCCCGAGACCGTGATGTCCTCGATCTTCACCGCCGCGCCCGAGTCGACCACGTCCGACCCGGTGTTGGTGTACGCCGAAACCGTTCCGCCGTAAATGGTCGCGCCCGAAACGTACGCGCCGTTCTGGATGTAGTGCAGCCCGGCGAAAAGTTTGAGATCGCCGCCGGAGGCGTTCACGCCCCGCAGAAACACCGTACCGCCCGAGGCGACCACATGGCTCGCCGTCATCGCGGCGCGACCGGGGTTGCCCAGCGTGGCGGTGTTGGGGTCGAAGAGGTACATACTGCCCGCCGACAGCACCACATTCGCCACCGCCGCGCCGCTCGACAGCCAGAGCACGCCGGTATTCCGGATCGTGATATCCTCCAACACCGTGGCGCTCGAGGCGGAGAGTTTGGCGGTGTTGTTGATCTGCGCGCCCGAAATGTACGCTCCCGAGGCGTACGCCAGACCGCCGTCGAGCACCGCCCCCGAAACCCGCGCCCCGGAGAAGAAGTAGGCGTTGCCGCCCGTCTGCGTGTGGTCGTAAAGACTCCCCGAATCGTAGACGAACAGCCGACCGTTGCCGAACATCCGGGTGGCGACGGCTTTCCCGCCGGAGGATACATGCAGACTGCCGCCCGAGCTCATGACCGGGGCGCTGACGGTCAACCCCTCGAGTACGGTCAGATCGTTCAGCCAGCGGCCGCTGCTCACGAGTTTCACGCCGTGGAGCACGCCGTCCGCCGCGTACAGATCGGCGTCGTTGTTGGTCGTGCCGGCGGCGTTGCAGTAGTAGACATGACCATTGGCGATCAAGGTCTCGGCGCCGCCGAGGCTGATGTTCGCCCCGGACTGCTGCAGCCACACGCTGCCGTTGGTGATGTAGGCGTTGTAAAGATAGGAATCGCTGCCTAATCCCACGCCGCCGCCAGTGCCGGTGGCGGAAACATTGCGCCCCGAAGCGCCGGAGTACAGATAGGTGTAAGCCTTGCCGGCGTTGTTGTAGTTGCTCAACACGATGTCATAGTAATAGAAAGCCCCGCCGGTCTGCCGCAGACCGTACAGCACACCGTCCATGGAGTCGGACGTCACGGTGATCCCCCCCGCCAGCGTTCCCGCCTTGATGTCGTTCCGGCGGCCGTAAATGCAGCCGTTGCCGATGTAGAGGTACGCGCCCGACTCCAAAGTAATCGCGGATATGTTGGGAAAGTTGCCGACCCCCTTCGCCCAGCCGCCCGAACGGATGGTCAGCTCGGAGACGGTGGCGCTGAGCCCGATGTTCAGCGATCCGCCGGAATCCACGACGCCGCCCGAGAGTTTCGTGTAATTGGCGAGCGTGGCGGTGCCGCCGGCGCTGACGCCCATGTTCTCATAGACGACGGAGGCGCCGCCGCCCATGTCGAGAACCCGGTAATCGGGATTTTCCACTCGGGCTTCGTCGGCGATGACATAGTTGCTGGCGTTGGCGATCAACGCACCGCTTTCGGCGATCTGGTACGGCATGGCGGACGTCCTTTCTGTTGATTCGTTCGATAAAAAATTTTTTCCGTGAATATTATAAATACTATTTAAATAAAAGTGAATGGCTTTTTTGTCAAATATTTGCACTTTCTGACAAAAAAGCCGATTTTTATCCGATTTTCACGCCGCCGCGCCCGGCGACCGGCGTCCGCGGCGCGCCACGCGAAGCGGTCTTCAGTGGGCGTAGACCATGTGGATCTGTCCCGACGTGTAATACGCCTGCGCCCGCAGCGACACCGGTCCCGTCGCCCGGAAGAAGGGGAAGTAATAATTCTCCAGAAAATCCCCTTCGTCCACGCTGGCGACGTTGCCGCCGACCGCCAGCACATTGATCCGGCCGCTGTGCAGCAGATACGGTTCGGCAAGGTCGTTGGCGGAGGCGTTGTAGACGTAGAGGTGCGCGCTCATCGCCTCGCCGGTGGTTTTGGTGGTGTTGTCGGCGAGCAGCACCCGCCGCGAAGGACTCACCGTCTCGTTGTCCGGATTGTCGCTGTTGCGGTTGGCGTAGGTGTGCCCCTTGCTCCACCCCGGCATCATGATATTGTAGCCGGTGCACGCCTGATTGCCGGAGTAGGCGGTGGTGTTGTGGATGTACTGGGTGCCGTACGTCTGCGGAAAGTTCTTGCCGGTCGGGTTGTCGTCGCGCAGTTTCATGCTCGGGCAGAGGTACTGCGAGGGAGCGGAACTCGATACGACGGTGATGTCCGCATACTTGCCTTTGTAAAAATTGTAGACATAATTGTTTTTGCTGAAAGTCCGGTTGTCCACGGTCTCGGTCTGGGAGTCGACGTTGCGGCTGCCCGCCGGCCACCAGTTCTTGTGGTCGTCCAGATAGGTCTGCGCGATCACTCCGCACTGCTTCAGATTGTTGACGCACCGCGTCGCATGGGCACGGGCGCGCGCCTGTTGCAAGGCGGGCAGGAGCATCGCCGCCAGAATGGCGATGATCGCGATGACGACCAGAAGTTCGATCAGAGTAAAATCACGTTTGCGCATACTATTCCATTTGTGTATTTTCCGGAGTAACAGTAGTTCCGTCTGTTCATTACAGTTAATTTTACGTCATTTTTGCCGAAATGTCAAATTAGACAATCGAAAAAAAACATTACTTTTTCGCAATTTTACACAAAGTGACGGGAAAACGGGAGGCACGGAAAGCCCTCATTTGACCGGACTGACGGTCAGATATCCCGTCAGATGATAGCGTTTGCCCGTGACCGCCGTCCGGAGGAAGGTCAGGATCGACGAGAAGCCGTCTTTCATCTTATAACGCGCCCACACGATCGGATCGGAGTTGTTGAAGTTGACCGTAACGGCGAGCCCGTCCTTCACGAAGGTCGCGCTCTTCGCCTTTTGGAATCCGTGGCCGGGCGAAAGGTTCACCCGTTTGCCGTTGCGGCGGATCTCGTCGAAGTCGAGTTTCATCGACCACGCGGGCTGGAGGAATACGAGATTCATCGGCTCCGTCCCCGTCCGCGTGATGTCGGCGGTGATCCGGATCGTCGGTGAGTCCTTCCTGAACTCATAGGTGTAGACCGCCTTCAGACCGCCGGGTGCCACCTTGTCGCCCTCGACGTGGCAGTACACCCCGGTGCAGCGGATCGCAAACTCGCTTTCGGTGTTGACGAGCACCTGCTGCTCCGCCCACAGATCGGCGTAGAGCCAGTACGCGGTCCGATCGATGACCGCCCGGTCGAGAAAACGCACGATCTCCGGATACGCCTTGCCCTCCGGGGTCTTGAACCACACCGGAAACATGTGCTTCGGGAAAAACGTGCACTTGAACCCGGCGGTCGTGACCTCCAGATAGTTCGTGACCGGCAGCACCTTGCCCATCGGCTCCGCCGCGGCGCACCACGCCGACAACAGCAGCAGCCCCAAAATCGCCTTCTTCATCTTACCATCCCTTATTTGCTCCATGGATCCGGTTCGTGATTCGCCTTGGCGACGACCTCGAACGCGGCGGCGAATTTGGCGAGCACCGCCGCCGCGTCCCGCCCCTCCGGCACCGCGACCGCCGCGACGAACCCGCACGGCTCCAGCGCCACGGGAAGTCGGAACTCCCCGCCCGGATGCGCGAGTTCTTCACGCCGTCCGTCACTGAAAAAGAGGTGCACCCGACCTTTCGGCACGACGGTCAGGAGCGTGTTTTCGGCGCGCGCCTCCCCCGTGTTGGCGGCGAGGAGCGCCCGGACGCCGCGATACTCCCACGCGCAGGACTGCAGCGGCTCGGTCGCCACGTTGCGCGTCCCCTGATATCCCCACAGCCGGGAGATCCGGATCTGCGGCTTTGCCCAGCGCGGCGGCCGCGCCATCATCCCCGCGTTGAAGAAGTCGAGCATCGCCACGCGCAGATGCGCGTACTGCTTGACGAGTTTGCGGTACGGCTTCATCTTCGGCTGAACGAGGTAGTCGATGCTGAACCACCCGAGCTGGCAGTTGTTGAACAACTGAAACGTGAGTTTCGCCGGGACCGCCGCGATATCCGCGCCGCCGCCCCGGCGTCCGCCCGCCCAGGCGATCCCCGCCATCTGCGTCCGCCCGGAGTAGATCAGCGGGAACAGCCCCACCTGACCGTTGTACATCCAGCGCCAGGTGAGCCCGCCGTCAAGGACGCCCACCACCGCCTCCGAGATGTCCTCGCCGATGGTCGCCCCCTCGGGAGCGAGGGTCTTCCAGCGCTCGCGGAGTTTGCGGTAGACCTTGCGGTGTCCCTGCATGTACCAGACGTCCGGATCGGCGGGCAGATGTCCGTGGTCACGCGCGAAGCACGGGAGGTGCCTCCCCGCTCCGACCTGATCCAGATATGCGCCGTCCGCGCCGTGGATCACGCAGTTGTCGCACTCGCGGAACATCTCCGCTTCGTAGGTGCGCGTGGCGGGGCAGACCACATAGAACATGTACGGCGCGTAAGGCTCGGGCGAAGGCTTGCCGTCGGCGGTCTTGACCGTCGCCGGAAGCCCGACCCGGGTGAAGCGGTAGTCCTCGTCGCGCTTGTCCTTATCCTCCCAAATGCGGGCGTTGATGTAAGGGACTACCCGGTAGCCCGCCCGCTGCATCGCCCGCATCCGGTCGACGAAGTCCGGGCTTGCCGGATTGTGCGGCCAGTCGCGCGTGAAGTGCAGACACCACTCGTAGAAGTGCACCGCCTGCCCCGGAGTCCCGACGTAGCGCTTCCATGTGGCGAGGTCGTCCAACTGCCGCAGCCACACCCGGTAGTCCTTGTAGTTCTGCCAGCGGCCGATCCAGATGGTGTTGTCGCGGAACCAGGCGGGGCACTCCGGATCCGGGAGCGCGGAACGCCACCACGGCGGCCGCAGGCGCTCCAGCATCGCCCGGTAGGCGAGCCCCGCGTCGTACCAGCCGCCCCGGAAGAGTTGAAGTTCGGCGCGGCACCGGGGGGCGAAGACGGTGGGCGTCTCCACCCCGCCCGAGATCGGCACCAGCCACGAAAAGTTGAAGTTCGAGACCTCCCTGCCGACCGAAAACGCCACTCCCTTCGCCCGGGCGCGGGCATCCGCCACCGCGAACATCGCGCCGCCCCTGGCATCGTAGTAGGCGCCCATCTGCAGCGACGCGCCGCCGCGCGGGTAGTTCTCGTGGTAATTGGCGCCGACCGCGGCGGCGTCCTGTAGTTCCACCCCCGACATGCGCGGCACGAGCAGCGTGTCGCCGCCGTCGCGGAACGTGTTGAGCCGCAACGCCGGGAACCGGACCGCCGCCAGCCGTCCGGAGGGGTCGTCGTCGGTCACTTCGAGGTCGTACTCCAAGCGGTCGTCGACGAAGCGGCAGTTCATGGTGTAGGCGAAGCGGTACGGGAACTTCTCCGTCGGCACGGATTCGCCCCGAAACGCGAACTCCCAGACGCCGTCTTTCAGCACGGGCGGGGAACTCAGGCGGCGCGTCACGTTCTTATCCGCCCCGGTGACGGTGCGTCCGCGTCCTTTCGCATTGAGGAAAGTGACCTCGAAGAACGGGTTGTTCCACGCGAGGAGTTCCCGCTCCGCCTTCGGGTCGTAGAACGACGCGATGGTCGCGTACCTGCCGTCGTCGAGGATGGTGAGCACACTCCCGCCGCCCGCCGCGGATAAGCGGTAATCGAAGTTGAAGGGCCCCCGGTAACTTTTGGCGGGGAGCGTCGCCCGGTAGATGCGCCGCCAGTCGGGACGCCCCGCCAGCGCGGCGTTGGTCAGTGCGGCAAACCACGCCCGGAATTCCCTGCCCCAGTCGTAACCGCGCCAGTCGAGCATCCGGCGCTCCCCGTCCGTGAGCGTTTCCGGCTGGACGAAGCGCGGAACGATCCGCTTGTCCCGCTGGACGAGCTGCCGGATCTCGTCGTCGGTGAGCGCCTTGTCCAGCACCTGAAGCGCGGCGACGCTGCCCGGATGATCCCAGTATTTGCCGTCGAAGGTGTCGTTGGCGGGGGTGATGCCGCCCGCCACCAGCGGAGATCCGGCGTCGCGCCACTCATAGTGGTCGAAGCGCCGACCGCCGACGCGGACGCCGTCCAGATAAAGTTTGACGTCCGTATAGTCGGTGCCCTGCTCCGGCTCGACGTGGCGCGACAGCGTCAGCGCGAAGTGGTGCAGTTCGCGGTCGCCGGGCGGCAGCTGCTCCTCCGAGAGGACCGCCGCCTGAACGTAGTTGTAGTTCCACTTGCCGTTGCCGGCGTTGGCGGGGAAGAAGTAGAGTTTTCCGCCGCGCAGCGCGAAGATGAATTCGCCGTTCTTGAAGAACAAAGTGCCGAACGGCTGGCGGAAACTCTTGCGCTCGGGCAGATAGCGCCCGGTGAAGATGTAGGTCGCCCCCCGAAGCGTATCGACCTTGTGGTCGGCGGCGACCGGGATGAAGCCGTCGCCCCGAAGCGGTTTTTCCGGCTCGAACCGGAGTTCGTATCCCCACGCCGCCGCCCCCAGCAGCAGCGCGCACCACAGCAGCACTCCCCGCCTGCTCATAATATTCCCCCCCCGAATTTCGGCTCACGGGACCAGCGACAGCGGCAGTTTGGTGTTGTCGGGCGAAATGTACATCGCGACTTTCACGCTCCAAAGCCCGCGCCGGGGATCGGTGCCGCTGCTGCTCGCGTTGGTGACGACCGCGCCGTAGTACTCGGCGTGCATCCCGTTGGGATCGACCGACGCCACGTTGCCCGCCGCCCCCGCGACGTTGATCCGCCCGGCGTGGTTCGCATACGGGCGGCCGACCGACACCGACCCCGTCTGGTCGTAGGTCCACATGTAAAGTTTCATCGACGCCTTCTCCTGATCCGGGCGGAGCGAGTCGGCGAACCAGACCAACTGGCTGGGCGAGATCGAATGATACTTGCTCGCGGTGTTGGAATCGGCATACTTGTCGACGCCGCGGTAGAGGCTCTGCATCCCGAGCGGGATCAGCGAGTTGAGCCAGTTGGACCCCTCCCCGGTGCTGGCCACGTTGTTGTTGTAGACCGAACCGTACGCCTGAAAGTTGTACCAGTCGTCGACCGTCGGATTGGCGGCGTCCACCGTCTCGGGTTTGAACTCCGTCGCCGGGCAGCGCAACTGCGTCGACTTGCCGGAGGCGAGTTCGGCGTAGTTCCGCGACCAGTACTTGCTCTTGCCGAGCGACTGCACATAGTTGTAGCAGGGTTTGCCCGAGCTGTAGTGGCTGTTCGGCCAGAAGTCGCGGTTGTCGTCGCGGTACATCGTGCCGGTGGTGGTCAGCTGCTTCAGATTGTTGATGCAGGTCGTCGCGTGGGCACGGGCGCGCGCCTGCTGCAGCGCCGGCAGCAGCATCGCGGCGAGGATGGCGATGATCGCGATCACCACCAAGAGTTCGATCAGCGTGAATCGGGATTTAATGTCGCGGCACATCTTCTTCGACCTTTCTTGCGGGTTTGCATTTGGATAACACATTAAAATACACCTACTTTCTCACGATTTCAAATCCGTAGGTGCGGCCGGCCTCCGCCTCCCACGTTTCGTCGGAGTCGAACTCGTCCTTGGGCAGCGCTCCCAGCAGCCGCTTCAGCTTCGTCCCCGGCGGCAGGGAGACGCGCTTCGTCCCCGGCGTCGCCGCGTGGATGAATACGAGGTCGCCGCCGATCCACGCCGGATCGCGCACATCCGGGGTGTAGAGGCGCACTCCGGCGCGTTTTGCGAGTTCGCGCACGACCTCGCGGCGCAGATTCGGCAGGGTCGAAAAGAGGTGCGTCGCCCCGTTGCGCCGGACTTCCACCAGCGCGGGAGCGCCGTTTTCGTCGCGGCCGAGCACTTCGTCGAAGCCCGAGACCGGCACGAACCACGGGGCGCTTTTACGCGCGCTGACGCTATCGGGAAGGCGGAAGTGCTCCGCCATCACGAGTTTCGGGCGGCGTACGGTCCGGTCGATGCGGAACTTGATCCCGAGCAGTTTTTCCATATTCTCGATACTGGGGGAACGCCCCGGCAGGATCGGCCCCGCCGCGTAGAGCCACAGCACCGTCGCCCGTTCCGCCTCGAAGCGTTTCAGCAGCGCGGCGCGCTTGGCCTCGGGGAGCATCCACGCGTTGCAGAGGATGTAAAAACGGCGCGGCGGGATCACTCCCGGCTCCAGCAGATCGTCGGTACAGCCGATGCCGAACGGGGCGCCGACATACGGCAGCGCGTCGAGAACGCCCGACATCGCCGCTTCGAGCACCGCGTCTTTGCCGTTGTTGCGCCGCGTGTAATAGATGCTGTCGCGGTCGCCGACCGCCATGATCTCGGTCGGCGTCGTGCCCCGGACTGGCGGCAGCTGAGTATAGAGTTTCATCTGCTTGCGGAACTGCGCCGTGTAAGCCGGGTGCAGATACGCCCCGCTCGTGATGTCGTACCAATAGTACGCGCATCCCGTGGCGCACACCATGCCGAAGGTGCGGTTCATGATGTCGAAGTTCTGCCGGAGCGTCGCTGGACGCGCGACCGGCACGTCGCCGTAACCGGCGGGATCCTCCTTGAGCGCGCTGCGCAGATCGAACTCGACGTACGCGACCTTGTGCCGACCGAGGAACGTGTCGAACGGGATCGAGTTGCCGTCCGACATGCCGAGCCGCCGCTTGCCGTACTGCGCCGGCGACCGGACGAAGTCCACATACGGCGACCGGGCGACTTCGAGGAACGAGTTGTGACCGACGTCGTGGATCGGGTGACCGCTGCCGCCGGCAAGCCCGAAGAAGTACCCGAAGTATCCGCCGGCAAGCCACTTGCCGCCGCTCAACTCTTTGACGTCGCGGCAGAGGCTGATGAAGGCTTCGCCCAAACTCGCGTTGCGGTACTCGAACCAGTCGCCGACCCGTTGGTCGCGCTCGGGATCGAGCAGCGCGCCGAAGTGCGAGCCGTTGATCTCCGCCGCGCGCGGCATCTCCGCCGTGTCGAGCGTGACGCCCGGCTGCTTCCACGCCTGCGCGAGCGCCGCGTCGGTGGAGTATTTGCGCTTGAGGTGCCGCCGGAAGGTCGCCGTGTCGGCGGGCGAGAACCCCGAGAAGAACGGCTTGTCGCCCCGGTAGCGGCTGCCGTTCCACCAGAACCACTCCCAGTTGGTGTTCTCCGCCACGTTCACCGCCCAGACGCGGTCCGCGTAGGGGGAGCGCTTCACATGCTCCACGAACGCCGCCAGCGGGATCCGGGCGTCGCGCAGCCACTTCTGCGACGAGAGCGCCTGCCGCTCGTAGGTGCGGTCGCGCGGGGAGCCGTCCTCGCGCGCGGCGGTGTCGTCGGGGTTGGCGTCCAGCCACCAGTCGGGCATGTAGCAGCCGATCTGGATCATCAGCACCGCGTCGGGGTTGATCGAGAGCACCTGCTCTACCTGCGCGTCGAGGTTGGAAAAGTCGAACTTCTCCGGTGCGAGCCAGAACTTCGGGAAATCGGTCGAAAGCGCCACGTTGTCGAATCCGGCTTCGTGCGCCGCGAGGATCTGGTCGCCCTTGCCCGCGAACGACCGCGGGAAGTTGCCGGGGAACTTCCAGAAGAACGGCGTCATGAGTCTTCCGCCGACCCGGAGGCGGATCCGCCCGCCGTCAAATTCGTAACGCGCCGACGCGAGTCCCGCCGGAGCGGGCGGCGTCACCGCGACTTCGCCGACGCGCTCATCCCCCTCGACATACACGCGGTCGTCGTCGAGGAACAGATCGAACTTGCCGCCTTGGAGCAAAAACGGCGGGGTGTACTCGAAGCGGTAAGTATCGCCATCTTTCGACACTCCAGTCGCGAGCATGATGCGGCGCGCTTCCCCGCCGCCGACCGGAACGAGGCGGTACTGCAACACGCCGGGCAGATCCTCCGGGACGCGCGGAGAGAAAACACTTTTGCGCACGACACGCGCCGTAAATGAATTCCGCACGGCGGACCGAAGTTCCAGTTTCGTCCGCGGACCGATGTACACCGGATTGAGCCGTTTGTTTTTTTCGGCGGCGGGAGCGATGACGACCGCCGGACGGTCGATCCGGGCGGGCGGGGCGTCGTCGCCGCCACAGGCGAACTTCCACTTGCCGTCGGTGACGAGGCGGACGCCGCCTTTTTTGAGTTCGATGTACATATTGGCGAGCAGCATCCCGTAACCGGCGTCGTTGCGCACCCGGATCGTGAGTCGGTTTTTGCCGGGTTTCAGGAATTTCGCCACATCGCGCCGTTCGCCGTGGTGGTGGTTGCCCCCCTCCCCCGCGTAATGACCGTTGACGTAGATCCACGAACGGTCGTCGGCGGCGGCGAAGACCGCCGCGTCGCGGACGACGGCGTCGGCGGCGAGCTCGAACTCGCGCTCGAACCACACCGTCGTATTTTCGGGACCGCGTTCGAGTTGCGACCAGATCCACTCGCCCTGCCAGTTGTCGGCGGCGGCGGGGCGGAGTTCGTGGAGCACCGGCAGCCCCACGCCGCCCGGGGCGACCGTCAGCACCCCGCGCACGGCGGAGGCGGGCGGAGTGAAATCAAGATGCGCCTTACCCGCCGGGAGTTCCGTCACGCCGAGTTCGCGGTCGTCACTGTCGAGCCACGCGATCCTCGTCCCCGGACTTTCGCCCCGGTCGATGCTGCTGCCGCCATCGGTCCAATAAAGCCGATATTCACGGCCGCCCCACAGATAATCCAGCTCGACCGGAGTGTTGCGCGGCACGGTATCCGCGCCGGGGATGAAATTCCGCTCGGCCAGCACCCGCACCTTTTCGATGCGGACGGTGCCGCCCCAATTGTTCCGCCAGCCGAGATCCACCGCCGTCACCACGCTGTCGGACGAAGGATAGCGCGGATGAACGATCACCCAGTGCGGCTTGCCGTCGGGGATCACCGGCGTCGCGCGCGGGATCACGAAGTTCTTTTTGCCGTCGAAACCGTGGACGAAGATGCCGAGCATCCCCGGAGTGTCGGCGGTCACGAGCGCCTCTATCTGCTCCGCGAGAGCCGCCGGTTTCCGCAAGTCGGTGCGCCGCAGCGAATCCTGCGGCTTCATCGCCCACGCGGTGCCGCCGTCGGGGGTCAACACCGGTTTGCCCTTGCCCGCGAAGTAGAGCGGCAGCTGGTGCCGGGCCCGAACCGCGGCGTTGTCCACGACCTTGTCGGAGCCGATGGGAAACATCCCGAGATCGCGGAAACGGACCCGCGTCCCCTTCGGCGCCTGAACGAAGATGCGTCCCGTCACCGCCCCCGGCGGGAGGGGGTAAAACCGGCGCGCGAATTGCGTCCACCTGCCGCCGACCATGCGCCGCCATCCGGCGTTGAAGGGGGGCAGCCCGGTGTGCTGGCGGACGACCGCCCCGGCGGGGAGAGCGAATTTCACCGGTTTGACGAGGGCGAGTTCGTAACCGTTATCGGTCTTTTTGAGCGATTTGAACTCCAGCGCCACGTCGCGCGGATGGACGCCCAACTCCTTGAACGATACGGCGGGAACGGCGAGTTTCCCGAGTTTCATATTCCAGTTGGCGGCGTTTTTCACCACCAATTTCGTATCGCCGGGCTTCAGCGGTTCGAGCAGCGTCGTCCCGGTCTCCGGGAACGCGGTGAACATAAAGGGATATATCTGGTCGCCGTTCCTGTCGTAAAACTCGATGCCGAACGCGATCTCGGCGGGGTTTCCGTCGGTGCGGAACTCGCCGTAGAGGTCATAACCCGACTTGGGGTCGAGTTTGACCGGCGACTTGTACGCGCGCTTGCCGTAGACTTTTAGCTCGTGAACTTTACCATCGCGCACCGGACTCTTGGCGCCCGCCGCCGACAGCGCGGCGCACAGCACCGCCAGCACCGTTCCGAGGATCCGTTTCATGCTTTCCCCTCCACCGTTCGCCAAACGGGCGGATACCGGAACCCGATTCCGGTCTCCGCCCGCGGCAGACATTATGAACTGCTTACTTGAGCTGCAGGAGCGTTTTCGGGTCGTCGGAGGACACATAACTCTCCGGATGGAAACTGTACGCTCCGCCGTAGGATCCATTCTTGTTGCCGAACATCGGCGCGTAGAGGTTGGCGTGCATCGAGTCGGGGTCGACCGTCGTCACGTTGCTCGCCACGGTGACGATATTCATGCGTCCGCCATGGATCGCATACGGGCGGCAGTAGGAGGTGCTGTCGGTGGTGTGGTAGCAGAGCAGCCGCGACGCGATCCGCTGGTACGCCGCGTCGGCGCTCGGGCGTATGCCGTCACTGAACCAGATGACGTCGCTCGGCGAGATCTGGACCAGTTTGCTCACCGCGTCCTTGTAGTTGCCGCCGCGGTAGATCTTGGGGTTGGCAAAGGGGATGACCGAACCGTTCCAAGTCGGCGGAGTGTCGCCGGCGTTGTTCTGGTAGACCGAGGGATACGCCTGAAAGTTGAACCAGTTGTCCCAGGTCGGATTGTCGGGATCGACCTCGGGTTCCGGCTTCAGACCGATGGTCGGGCAGCGCAGGAACGAACTCTTCGCCGAGGCGAGTTCGCTGTACTTGCTCGACCAGTAGCCGCCGCGCCCCATCGCGTAGACGTAGGGCACGATCGGATTGTCGGTGGACAGGGAGTTGCCCGAGCACCACTGGTCGCGGTTGTCGTTGCGGTACAGCCCGGCGTAGACGGTCAACTGCTTGAGGTTGTTGATGCAGGTCGACGCCTGAGCGCGCGCCCGCGCCTGCTGCAAAGCGGGCAGCAGCATCGCCGCCAGAATGGCGATGATCGCGATCACCACCAACAGTTCGATCAGAGTGAATCTCTTTTCCGCGCCGCAAAATTTCATTTCCCCGCTCCTTTCGTTTGGGTTGTTTTATCGGGATCCTTTGCAAGATCGTCATCCACGATCTGAAAACCGTAGGTCCGCCCGGCCTCGCCGTACCACTTTTCGCCGGAGGCGAGTTCGTCCTTGTTCAGCACGCCCACGATCCGCCGCAGTTTGCGGCCGCGGGGCACGGTGATGCACTTCGTTCCCGCCGAGGCCGTGTGGATGAACACATGATCGTTGCCGATCCACGCCGGATCGCGGGTGTCGGCGGTGTAGAGATGCACCCCGGCGCGCTTCGCCAGTTCGCGGAGCGTGTCGATCGGCAGATTGGTCAGCGTCGACAGATAGTGCGTCGCCCCGTTGCGCCGGACGCACACCAGCACCGGGTCGCCGTGATCGTCCCGCCCCAGCACCTCGTCGTAGCCGGATACGGGGTGGAACCACGGCGACAGCGCCCGGCTGTTGACGCCGGTCGCCCCGCCCCACTCCGGCGCGACTTTGATCCGGGGGCGGCGCCGACGAAGATCCATCCGCATTTTGACGCCGAGGAAGTCCGCGCAGAACTCCGCCCGCGGCCCCGCCTCGGGGTAGTACGCGCCGGGCGCGTAGAGCCACAGCACCGAAGCGTGTTCGGCCTCGAAGCGCTTCAGCAGCGCCGCGCGCTGTTCCTTGCTCAGCATGAACGACGTGTACATCACATAGAAGCGGTGCGCCGGAGCCTTGCCGGTCAGCAGATCGGTGTTGGAGAGCATCCGGAACGGCGCGCCGATCCGGGGGAACTCCTCGACCAGCGGCACCGCGATCGCGGGCAGCAGCGAATCGGTATTGTTGTTGTGCTGGACATAGTAGACGCTGTCGCGGTCGCCTGCCACCGCGATCTCGACCGGAGCGAAGCCCCGCACCGGCGGCATCGCCGAGTAGAGTTCGCGCTGTTTTTTGAGCAGACTTGTCAGCACCGGATGCAGATACGCCCCGTAAGTGATGTCGTACCAGTAGTAACTGCACCCCGTCGCCGTCATCATGCCGAAGAGACGGTTCATCTCGTTCAGCGTCTGCTCGGCGGTCGCGGGGCGCGAGATGCGCATGTCGGTATGGCGCGGATCCTCCTTGAAACTCGTGCGCATGTCGCACTCGATGTAGACCACCTTGCCGTTGGCGAGGAAGGTATCCTGCGGCGACTGATTGCCCTCGGGCAGACCGAGGCGGCGCAACCGGTAGATCGACGGCGCGCGGATGTAGTCCACATACGGCGACGCGGCGACCTCAAGGAAACCGTTGTGCCCCGCCGAATGGATCGAGTGGCTGCCCGTGTTGGTGCACTGGTTGACATAATACCCGTAGTAGGCGCCGGTGAGCCAGCGGTTGCCCGAAAACTCCTTGAGGCTTTTGCAGAGGTCGATGACCGCCTCCGCCATCACCTGATTGCGGAAGTCGAACCAGTCGATGAGCGACCGGTCGAGTTCGGCGTCGAGCAGCGTGCCGATCCGACCGCGCAATTGGTACGCCATGCTGGGCATCTTCGCCGTATCGAAGGTGAGTCCCGGCTGCCGCCACGCCGTCGCCAGCGCCGCGTCGGTCGGGTACTTCCGGCGCAGGAACGCGCGGAACGAGGCGTAGTCGGCGGGGCTGTACCCGGAGACGTAGAACTTCTCGCCGCGTCCCGTCCACCAGAACCACTCCCAGTTGGTGTTCTCGGCGACGTTCGCGCCCCAGACCCGGTCGCCCCACGAGGAGTTGCGGATGTGTTCGACCAGCGCCTTGAGCGGGATGCGCGAATCGCGCAGCCACTTCTTCGACGCCAGCGCCTGCCGCTCCTGAGTCGGGTGGCGCGGCTGACCGTTCTCGCGGACGGTCACGTCGTCGGGGTTGGCGCGGAGCCACCAGTCGGGCATGTAGCAGCCGATCTGCACCATGAAGACCGCGTCGGGGTTCAGATTGAGCAGCTGTTCCGCCTTGCGGTCGAGGTGGGTGAAGTCGAACTCGCCCGGACCTTTCCAGAACTCGACGAAGTCGGTCACCAGCGCGAAGTTGTCGAAGCCGCCGCAGTTCGCCGCGTGGATCCAGTCGGCGCGCGAGTTGTAGACGAACTGGAAGCGCGCCGGGAACGCCCAGAAGAAGACTTCGCGGCGCTTGCCGTCAAGTTCCAGTTTGTGCCGCCCCCCCTCGCGGACGAACCGCGCCGCCGCCAGTCCGGCGGGACGGCGCTCGGGAGCGGTCGTGCCCAGTTCGGGATCCCCCCGCAGCAGCAGCCGGTCGTCATCCAGACGCAGCACCTCGGGAACGGCCGCCGCAGTCCGCGGGAAGGTGAACTCGAAGCGGTACTCCTTGTCGCGGTTCGACACCCGGGTGTAAAGCATGAGATGCCGCTTTTCCCCCGCGGCGGTGGTGAGCGAGTATTGCAGATACGGCGGCAGTTGCGGCACGATGCCGTAAGCGAGGCGCGCCGTGAAGAACCCTTTTCCCTGCCCGGTGAGTTCCAACACCGGGCGGCGGCCCAGATAGCGGCAGTCGAGCCAGCCGGACCAATGCGACTCCGCACCGTCGCCGCAAACCACGACCGGGCGGTCGATCGCGGCGGGTCTTTCCTGCCCGACGGCGCAGCGCCAGTCGGCATCGGTGTAGAAGAAGCGCTCCTCGTTACCGGTGCGGACGTAGAGATCGCAGATCGCGCCGCCGAAACTCCGGTCGTTGCGCACCTTGAGCGTGATGCGGTTGACGCCCGGTTTCAGGAAGCGGGCGACGTCGGTGCGGCGGCATTGGAAGTGCCGCCCCCCCTCGCCGGCGGAGCGGCCGTTGATGAAGATCTCGACGTGATCGTCGGCGGCGCTGAGCACCGAAGCGTCGTCGATGGGTAAATTTTCCGGCAGCCGGAACTCCTTTTCGAACCAGACGGTGGTGAACTCGGGCCCCGACTGCTTGCGTATCCACAGCCACTTGCCGCGCCATGCCGGGGCGGGCACGGGAAATTCGCGCAGTTCCGGATACCCCGCACCGCCGGAGGCGACGGTGAGGACGCCCTTGACCGCGAGCGGCGGGATGGTGAATTCGGCGATCTTTTCGCCGGAAGATAGCGTCGTTTTCGCAAGCGTGGCGCCGTCACGGTCGAGCCAGACGATGCGGACGCCGGGATTCCTGCCGCCGCGCCACCTGAGGTGGCAGCGGCATCCGCCCTGCGGATACTCGAGCATCACGGGCTGCCGGCTCGGCAGGAGCTCCGCGCCGGGGATGAGATTCGTGCGGTCGAGGATGCGGAAGCGTTCGACTTTGAGGCGGGTCGAATTGTAGTTGCGCCAAGTGAAATCCACGCGCTCCAGTCTGCCCCCCGCGGGGAGACGCGGGCGGAAGATCACCCAATGCGGCTTGCCGTCCGGGATCACCGGCGCGCCCTTGATCACCTGAAAATCCGCCTCGCCGGGAGCGCCGCGGCCGTAGCAATCCAGCGCGATCATCCCGGGCGAGTCGGCGCTGACCAGCGCTTCGATCTGCGCGACGGAGCCGGTGGGCAGATCGAGGAACGAATGGCGCAATCCCCCTTGCGGCGGGCAGTAGTAATGGAGTTCCCCCGTCGGCTCCGCGACGGGGCGGCACTTGCCGAACGGCACGAGCCGCCGCCCCATCGCCCGCTGCGCGTGGTCGAGCGCGGCGAGCGCCGTCCCGGAGACGGGAACGCATTTGAGGTTGCGGAACGTGACCTCCGCTCCTTGGGGCGCGGTGATGAAGACGCGCGCGAAGCGGGTCCCCGGCCAGAAGCGGTCGTTGTCGAAGGTGAACTGCTCCCCGGGCAGGATCAGCCGCCGGAAATGCAGATAGCGGCCGCCGGGAACGGGGCGGCGCCATGCGAGATAAAACGGCGGCAGCCCGCCATGCTGGGCGACCGGAGTACCGGCGGGCAGGTCGCGGGGCAGTTCCTGCGCGAGCGTGAGGGCAAAGGCGTCGCCGCGTTTTTTGAGTTTGACGGCCTCGAGCGGGAACGCCCCGTCGGGGCAATGCGGCACCGCGAGTTTGTAGAGCTTCAACTGCCAGCGCGACGCCTCGCGGAGCAGGAGTTCGCGGTCGCCCTTCCGCGCGGGGGCGACAAGTTCGGTCATCGTCCCGGGGATCTGCGTGTTCAGAAAGGGCGGAAGGTATTTTTTGGAAGCGTCGAAGAGTTCCAAACCGAAACTCAGCACCGTCGGGCGGGCGGCGCGGAACTCGCCTTCGAGCAGCCACCCCTGCGCGGGATCGACGGGAAACATCCGGCTGAGCGCGCGGGAACCATATTTTTCGAGCCGGAACTCACCGTCGCCGAGCGGTTTGGCGATCGATCCGGGGAACTCCGCCGCCGCCGCAGGCGGCATTGAGGAAAATCCCGTCACTGCACTCAGGAAGACTATGACGATCCAACGCAAATTTTTCATTCCGTCCCCACTCCGGTCTCTTTCGGTCGGCGATCGATGCCTTGACCGTTGTTGTCCACTGTTCAGCGGCGGGGACCGCTCCCCCCCAACCCGTTTGCAATATAGCAGGACGGAAGCGGATGTCAATGCACCTTATATCTTTTTTTTACATTTTTTGATTAACGGCGCGCCGACGGGATTCAGCGCGTCCGCTCGATCAGCGCGGCGACGATCCGCTCGGCGGCGTGCCCGTCCCAGAGTTCGGGGCGCTGCGGCGAACGCGGCGCGGAGAGTTCCTCGCGCCACACCCGGCGGATCGTATCCACATCGTTGCCGACGAGCCGCGAAGCGCCGCCGTGTTCGCGCAGCGTCACCGGGCGCTCGGTGTTCCAGCGCAGCGTCAGGCAGGGAGTGCCGAGCACACAGCACTCCTCCTGCAGACCGCCGGAATCGGTGAACATCAACCGGGCGCCCAAGTTCAGCCGCAACATGTCGTGGTAGCCGAGCGGGTGCAGCAGCACTATCTTGCGGCGTACCTTGTTCCACAGACCGAACGTCTCCAACTGCTTGCACGCGCGCGGGTGGATCGGCCACAACAGCGGCATCTCGGCGGCGGCCTCGTTCGCCAGAAAATCGATCAGCGGCTCCAGCACCTCCCGCGAATCGACGTTGCTCGGCCGGTGCATGGTCAGCACCGCGTAATTCCCGTCGGTGACCGCCGGCGCCGGCGATTCGCCGCACAGCGCCTCGCGGCGCACCACTTCGTCGAGATCGCGGGCGGCGGCGACGGCGCGCTGCGACTCCAGCGTGTCGATCATGATGTTGCCGACGCGGACGATGCGCGCCTCGTCCGTCCCCTCGGCGCGCAGGTTTTCGTCGGCGAAGCGGTCGGGAGTCAGCAACAGATCCGCCAGCCGGTCGGTGACGAGGCGGTTGATCTCCTCGGGCATATCCATGTCGCCGGAGCGCAGACCCGCCTCGATGTGGGCGAGCCGGACATGCTCCTTCTTGGCGACCAGCGAACACGCGCAGGTGGCGTTGACATCGCCGACGACCACGATCCAATCCGGTTTCCAGGCGCGCACCACCTTTTCAAATTCGATCATCGTCCGCCCGACCTGCTCGGCGTGCGTGCCGGAACCGATATTCAGATGCGCGTCCGGCTCGGGGATCCCGAGGTCGGAGAAGAACGACTCCGACATCCGGTAGTCGTAATGCTGCCCGGTGTGTACGAGCCGGTGTTCGATCTCGGGATGCTCCGCCAAGGCGCGGCAGAACGGTGCGATCTTCATGAAATTGGGCCGCGCCCCGACTACGCTCATGATCTTCATCTTTGCATATTCTCCAATATCTTAAGATAATCATTCGCTTGAGTATCGCGGTCGTAGCGCGCGGCGATGTTGCGCAGCGCGTTGTCACCGAGGCGGCGGCAGAGTTCGGGATCCCCGGCGAGCCGTTCGAGCGCGTCGGCGATGCCGACGGCGTCTTCGGGTTCGACCGCGACCCCGGCGTCGGCATCCATGACGAGTGCCTTGGCGAAGCCGTTGACGCCCATCAGGATCGGGCGGCCGCAACCGGCGCTTTCAAAGATCTTGGACGGCATCACCGTCTCGAAGAGATCGCATTTTTTGAGGTGGACGAGGTTCACATCGCTCGACGCGACCCAGTCGGGCATCTCCGCTTTGGGGCGCCGCCCGGTGAAGATCACGTTGTCGAGCCGCCGCTCCGCCGCCTCGGCCCGGAGTTCTTCGCGCTGGGCGCCGTCGCCGACGAGCACGATCCGGATGTCGTCGCGGCCGCGGGACTTCAATATCTCCGCCGCGTCGAGGGCGGCCCGGAGCCCGCACGCCATCCCGATCGTTCCGATGTAGGAGCAGACGAATTTGCCGCTCAACCCGTACTCACGGCGCAATTCCGCGTTGACGGGGCGGGGATGGAAGAGCGTCTTGTCCACGCCGTTCATTATCACCGAGATCTTATCCTCCGGCACGCCCCGCTCCCGGAGTTTGACGACGTACCCCTGACCGACCGTGACGATATGCCCGGCGGCGCGGTACATCATCTTTTCCATGACGCCGAGGATCCTGAGCAGCGGACCGGGCAGCCCCGCCCCCACCGCCGACATGGATTCCGGCCAGATGTCGCGGATCTCCAGCACGAAACGGAACCGCCGGAACCAATGCAGCAGCACCCCCGCCCAGCCGCAAAAGAACTGCGGACTCGTCGCGATCATCACATCCGGCCGCCGCATCCAAAAACCGTGGTGAAACGCCGAAAACATATAACTCACATAATTCAGGATCCGCCGGATCGTCCCCTTGTTGGGGGCGACGTAGGTCCACACGCGGACGACTTTGACGCCGTTGATCACCTCGGTCTGCTTCCAGCGGTTGCGGTAGCCGGGATAGACCACCCCGTCCGGCACGTTCGGCACGCCGGTCAGCACCGTGACCTCGTGCCCCGCCTTGACCCAGCGCTCGGCGAGCGCGGAGACCCGCGACGCCGGGGCATTGCCCTCGGGAGTGTAGTAATGGCTCAAAAACAGGATCTTCATGCCGCCGCCTCTTCGATCGTGGTCTCCGCCGTGACCGGCAGCGTGAACTCGCCGCTCAGCACCAGCACCGGCTCCGCCTCCACCCGCCCGAACTCCGGGCTGAAGCGCCCGGAAGCGAGTTCCACCTGCCATTGCTCCGGGCAGCGCAGCACGAAGCGCCGACCGCCCGAGGCGATCTCCACCACCCCCGGAGAGGCAACTTGGAGTTCCGCCCCCGGCTGGAAGTGCCAATATATCGCCGCCCGGTGCGCTCCGCGCCCGGTCAGGGCGTCGGTCACGCGCACGAAGCGGGGTTCGACCTGCCACTCGCGGCGGTGGCGCACCGGAGCGTAACCGTCGTGCTCGGCAACAAAGGTGTTGCCGCGGAACTGCCGCGCCACGATCCGCGCCCGCCGCGCCACCCGGTGCGCCCCCCAGACCTCCGAGGAGTTCCGGCCGTCGAGTTCAAGCGTGTTGTGCGCCGCCGTACCGCGCTGATACCGGCGCAGCGCAGTAGCGACGTACTCGCCCACCCCGGAATCGACCACCAGCGGGGCCGTGCCGTGCCACAACTCGAAACTCAAGGTATCGGCGTGGGCGTGGCCGGGCTGATGATCCGGGCCGATCGCGCCGCCGTCGGCGAGGAGCGTCCACTCGCCGGAAACGAGCCGCGCATACCCCGTATCCGGCAGATCGCAGCTCGCCGCGACCGGAGCGGGACGCGCGAAGCCCAGACGCTCCGCGTAGTCGAAGAGCCGTTCCGGCGGCAGCGCGATGCCGTCGGCAGAATCGTTGAAGTGCGCGATCCGGCCGTCCGGAGCCGTCATCACGGCGAGCGCGTCGAGCATCCGGCGGATCGCGCCGTCGAACTCCGAAGTTGCGCCGAGGTTAGCCGCGTCGAGCAGGTCTTCGAGGATGATGCTGTGGTACATCGGCGAACGCTCGAAGTGACCGCCGTCGGCGAGGATCTGCTCCGGCAGTTGCTCGCGGTAGAGTTCGAGCGCCGTCCGCCGCCACATCTCCGCCTCTTTTCCGGCGAAGAAGCACCCGGCAAAGAACAGCGCTTTCGCGTTGGCGAGCAGATGGTTGGCGAGCAGATGCCGCTCCGGATGCGCGCACAGATGCCGCGCCTGAAGCGCCAGCGAAGCCGCCGCCGCCGCGTCGAGGGAGTGCCCGCTCCGCGCCCATTTGATCCAGTTGACGATCCGCAGCGACACGGGGTAAGGCTCCCAGCCGTTGCCGGAAAAGGGCGGATTTTCCGCGATCCAGCGGGCGATCCAGCGCGTTCCCTCCGCCTCCGGGAGTCCCGGCTGGCGCAGCAGGTCGAAGTAATGGAGGTTGTAGAGCCAGAGTTTGCCGCACCCGGGATCGTTCCAGCCGCCGAAGTCGCGCGCGTCGTTGAGAAACTCGAACCGGCCGGGCGCGGTGAAGCACGCGTACCCCGCCGGGAAAGCCGTCCGCAGGGGCGACGGCGAAATGACCGCCGCGGGCAGTCCTTCCCGCCCCACCCGCCGGGGGAAACACATGAAAGCGACCCGACGCCACAGTTGTTCCCACTTCAAGTATCGGATGGTGTGCAGATAAAGACCGATTTTCCGCAGCATGCCGCTCATTCCCTACGCTTCCACCTCGATCCACTTGCCCTGCTTCAGACTCTCCAAGCAGGCGAAACTGGCGAGCGTGGTGTTCTTTATCGACGCGAAGGGGATCAGCGCCTCGCCGCCGCGCGCCGCGCGTTCGGCGAGCAGCGCGAACTGCGCCCGGTGCCCTTTGTCCAGCCCCGCCGAGAACGACGAAAAACCCCGGACGCCGTAACCCGTGAGTTTGCGCCAGTTGTCGAGCACCAGCACCGAGCCTTGGGAAAAGACCTCGACCCGCTCCTTGGCGTAAGCCTTGGAGCCGTTGGAAAAGTAGTTGACCACCGCGTTGGAGCCGTTCGCGTAACGCAGCAGGATGCTCGCGTTGTCGGTCCCGACGTCGGGATGCTCGCCGAGAGCGTTCATGCAGACCGCGACCACGTGGCTGTCGGCGAGATACGAGCACAGGTCGATGAAGTGGCAGGCTTCGCCGACGATCCGGCCGCCGCCGATCTCCATATCCTGCACCCAGACCTCGGGGGCGATGAATCCGGCGTTCATGGTCGCCACGATGTGCTTCGGCCCCGCGCCGGAGAGGCGTTTCAGCTTTTCCGCGAACGGCGAGAAGCGGCGGTTGAAGCCCACCGTCAGCGTGACTCCGGGACCGGCGGCGCGGTACGCCTCCTCGATCCCCGCCAGTTCCTCGCGGTTCAGACATAGCGGCTTTTCGACGAAGACGCTCTTGCCCGCCGCCAGCGCCCGTTTGACCAGCGGCGCGTGGAGATTGTGCCGCGCGCAGACGATCACCGTCGAGACCTGCGGATCGTTCAGCAGCGCTTCGGTGTCGCTGGTCGCCAGTTCCGCGCCCGCCTTTTTGGCGAGGATCTTCGCGGACAGCCCCTGCGCGCTCGAGATCCCGCGGATCGCGGCGTGCGCCTTTTTGAGGCACGGCACAATGGTCGAAGAGGCGAAGTTGCCCGCGCCGATCAGCGCGATCCTGCCCGCCGCCCCCTGACGGAGATCTGCCGGAGCCACGGCGATCCGGCGCTCCAGCGGCGCCGCTTCGGGGAAACGGATCAGCGACGCGATGCTGCCCGCCTTGCGCATGTCCCCGTATATTTCGAGATAGTCTTTCAGTTCCACCGACTCGGTGATGAGCGGCTCCACCCGCAGCGCCCCCGTGGAGAGCGCGCGGAGGACCGTCTCGAAGTTCCGCTGTTCGGTCCAGCGCACATAGGGCAGCGGGTAGTCGTGTCCCTTCTGCTCGTACTCCTCGTCGTAGCGCCCCGCGCCGTAGGAGCAGGAGACCTGAAAGGAGAGTTCCTTCTTGTAGAAGTCGTCGCGCCGCATATTCATACCGATCACGCCGACGAGGACGATCCGCCCGCGTTTGCGGCACATCTGACACGCCTGATGGATGATCTCGTCGCTCTTGGCGCTGGCGGTGATGATGACCCCGTCCGCGCCGACGCCCGCCGTGGCGGCGGCGACGGCGGTCTCGAGGTCGCCGTCGACCCGCGGATCGACCGCCTCCACGCCGAAACTCCGCGCCAGCGCGACTTTGGCGGGATCGAAGTCCGAACCGATGACCCGGCAGCCGTTGGCCCGGAGCAGCTGCGCCGTGACCAGACCGACCAGCCCCAGCCCCACGACCGCCACGACTTCACCGAGCTGCGGGGCGAAGTTGCGCACCCCCTGCAGGGCGATCGAACCGATCACCGTGAACGCCGCCGCGTCGTCGCCGACGTTGTCCGGGATCTTGGCGCAGAGGTGCCGCGGCACGCACACGAACTCCGCGTGCGGCCCGTTGGACGCCACCCGGTCGCCGACCTGAAAGCCGGTCACCCCGGCGCCGACCTCGATCACCGTGCCGACGTTGCAGTACCCCAGCGGCAGCGGCTGGCTCAACTTGTTGAAGACCGCCTCCAGCGTCGGGCGGATGCCGTCGGTGCGCATCTTGTCGAGCACCTGCTTCACGCGGTCGGGCTGCTGCCGCGCCTTGTCGAGCAAGCCCGCCTTGCCGAATTCCACCAGCATCCGCTCGGTGCCCAGCGAGACCAGAGTCCGCCGGGTGCGGATCAGCAATGCCCCGCGCCGCACCTGCGGCACCGGGACCTCTTCCAATATCGTGCCCCCGTTTTTGAGGTCCTGAATGATCTGTTTCATCAGAGAAAACTCTTTGAGGTTGCCTATAGGGTTTTTATAACATATCACACAATCCGGTCGTTTTTCCAATGCCGGACGTACTCTTTTTCCAATAAATGTATATAACGCAATGTTCGCGCCTCGGCGCTCAGGAATTCGCGCCCCCGTTTTTCGCCGGCCTCGACGAGTTCGCGCCGCCGCCGCGGAGCGTTGGCAAGACGGTATACCGCCTCGCCCGCCGACTCCGGCGACAGGGGGTCGAAATACTCCGCCGCCACGCCGCAAAGTCCCCGGGCAAAAGAAAGATCCGAGGTCAGGATCGGTCGTTTCATCTTCATCGCCTCGGCGTAACTCGCGGAAAAACACTCCAGCAGCGTCGGCAGAAACATGATGTCGCACTGTTCGTAAAGCGACGGACACTCGCGGATGTCCACCTTGCCCACCGGCAGCAACCACTCGGGAACGTTGCCGGCGCCGTACCCGAATACCTCCGGTCCCAGCGTCACGACGAAACGGAATTTGAACTCCGGATGGCTCCGTCGCAGATACTCCGCGACGCGCGGGATCATGCCGAGGTTCTTGTGCGGGTAATCCGCCGAGACCGTGAGCAGCGTAACTCCGTCGAACGGCGGCAGCGGCAGCGACATCCACTCCTCCTGCCGGGCAAAAACCGGATTGCAGCTGTTGGAGACGGTGTAGACCGGCTTGCCGGGGATCAACTGCCGCAACGCTTCGGAGATCGGCTCCCGCTCCGTGATGTACGCGTCGGGATCCCGCCGGAACGACGCCATGTGCACCATGCGCTTCAACTCCAGCACCAGACGCTCGCGCCGGCTCATCTGCCGGAAGAACGGCGAATGGCGGTAGATGTACTGCGACTTGGCGAAACCGCAGAGGTGCGGCACCCGGGGACGCCAGTACGCGGGGCCGAACACGGTGAGCACCATGTCGATCCCGCGCGAATCAACGAGCGCGTCCAGCGCGGGAGCGTGGCGAAACAGCATGCTCAGCTTAGACCGCCGAGGGTAGTCCAGCACCTCCACGTTGGACGCCGGAACAAACCCCTGCCCCAGCGCCTGCCGCACCTGCGGCGAAACGCACACCACAAAGCGGTGCCGCGGATACTCCCCGAGCAGCACGGTCATCGCCGCGCACCACGGGATGCTGCCGCCTTTGGAGCAGTTGGCGTTGACCAAAACGTTCACGCCCCACCCTCCCCGTTGACGCAGACTCGCGGGACCCGCGGACTGATGCCGCAGACGACCTCGTAACCGATGGTGCCGATCCGCTCCGCCATGGCGTCGGCGTCGTGACCGTCGCCGAGCAGCAGCACCTCGTCCCCGAACGCCGCCTCGGGGATGCCGGTGACATCCGCCATGATCTGATCCATGCATACCCGCCCGACGACCGGAGCCTGCCGCCCCCGGATCGTGACGCACCCGCGGTTGGAGAGCATCCGGTCGTAGCCGTCCGCGTAACCGGTGGGGATGGTCGCCACCCGCAGCGTTTTCGCGGCGCGGAACGTGCGCCCGTAACCGATCGTCTCGCCCGCGCGCACCTCCTTGATCATGGATACGACGGAGTGCCATTTCAGCACCGGTTTGATCCCGGCGGGCAGCGTGTTGCCGCGGTCGGGCTTCAGCCCGTACAGGACGATGCCCAGCCGCACCAGGTCGCCGAAGGGTTCGTGCCACAGCCCGCCCGCGGAGTTCATGCAGTGGATGTAGGGCAGTTTCAGATCGCCGACCAGCGACGCCACGCGCTTGAACTTGTCGATCTGCCGCGCGGTGAAGGCGTCCTCCTCCGGAGTGTCGGCGACGCAGAGGTGCGTGAACACCCCCGTGAGGCGGAACTTCGCACCGAAGCGGCGGATGGCGGCGGCGCACTCTTCGGGGCGGTCGGCGTCCAGCCCGATGCGGTTCATCCCGGTATCGACCGCGAAGTGCGCCTTGAAGCCGCCGCGGACAAAACTTTGCGCGTGCTCCTCGGAGATCAGCGCCTGCGTGATGTCGCCCGCGAGCAGTTCCTCCGCGGCGGCGGCTGGGGTGTAGCCGAGGATCAGGATCTGCCCCGCGATCCCCGCCGCGCGCAGTTCCAGCGCCTCGTCCAACGTGGCGACGGCGAAGTGGCGGCACCCCGACGCCTGAAGCGTCCTGGCGACGGCGACGGCGCCGTGGCCGTAGCCATCCGCCTTGACCACCGCCATGATCTCCTGACGCGGCGATATGAGCGCGCGGCAGACGCGGTAATTTTCGCGCAGACGCGCCAAATCGACGGTGACCCACGAACGCTTCAACATTTCAACGCCTTATCTCCATTCCTCCGCCCGAACGGTCCCCATATTCAAACCTTGAGTTTCAACTTTCCCGACTTGGTCAGCACCGGCTCCGCGCGCTGTTCGACCCGGAACGAGACATCCAGCCCGCTGAGATCGAAGAACTTTTCCGGCTCCGGCAACGGTTCGCCCGGCCGGACGAGATAGATCACCGCCTCGCCGGGGCGCTCCTGACGGATCTGGATGTGGTCGGCGACGTCGAATGCCCGATGATGCCGCCCGAAGATCAGCGACGTGAGCGGGATCTGCTTGCCCGAGCGGTCGGTGATGTAGTCGCCGCTGCGCCCTTCCGCGATGCCGAACTCGGTGCAGACGCCGTTGCGGGTGGATCCGAGCGGCGTCACCAGATCGCCGGTGTCGTAACGGATCAGCGGCATGTCGAAGTTGTGGAACGACGTGCCGAGCAGATGCCCGTCCGCGACCTCGGCGTAACCGTAGGTCGCCAGCGGCCGGTAGCGGTTGTCGAAGTCCCGGTCGTAGGCGAGGATGCACATTTCGGAGTGGCCGTACCAGGAAATACAGGGCAGATGCCATTCGGCAAACTTTTCCTTCATATACGGGAACGGGAACTCCGAGTGGAGCAGCACTCCGCGGATCGGCGTCAGAAAGGTGGCGACCTCCTCCCGCGGACAGCAGCGCTCCAGTTCGGTCACGAAGTTGTAGACCGCCGACGGATAGCCGTGGATGTAGCGGATCTCCCGCTTGCGGAACAGCGCGCGCAGTTCCGGCAGATAATCCGCGACCGGGCGGCAGGTGTTCACCAGAAACTCGTTGTGCACCGGATTGTACCGGATGTTGTGTTCGCCGATGTTCTTGCCGCGCAGAGCGAGGTTCAGATCGGTGTAGCGGTAGCGGCGCATCTCCCAGATCAGGTGCATGTGCGCCCACTCCCGCGCCCACGCCTGTTTGTCGACGTGGAAGAAGAACGGGGTGCCGGTGGTGCCGCCCGTGTTGAGCCGATAGGCGCCGGAAAATTCGTCCGCGTGCTCCCGAAAAAACGCCTTGTCCGTCACGGGCAGACGGCGGAAGTCGTCGAAGGAATCCAGGTTCAGATCGAGCACGCCGTGCCGGCGATAAAGTTCGCGGTAACACGGGAATTTTTCCCGGGCGTACTCGACCACTGCCCGCAGATGCTTCAGGGCGTACGCTTCGCGCTCCGCGTCGCTCCACTCGAGCGACTGTTGCGCGAGGCGGTGAAACTTCCGGTACTGCCCGCCCAGCCGCAGCGGGAACGGGAACAGTGCCAGCACTCTGCCGACGGAATAGGGCAACCGTTCCGCCAGCGTTTTAATCCGTTTTATCATTTTCAAGCACTTCTTTCCGCGGAAACCACGAACAGATCCGCATCCATATCGTCAGGGGCATGAAGTTCCAGACCAGAAACTTAACGAAGTTCACCGGGAACTTTTTCCCGATCCGCAACTTCCACGACGCCATGTTTTTGCCGATATACACGCCGCCGATGCGCCGCCCCCATTGCCACAAGTTCCAATCGGCGAGCGGGGAACTGATCCGGTCGAGGAGCATTATTCCCTCCGCCGCAGCGGTTTGACGCAGGTTCCCCTCCCCGTCGAAGCGGTGAAAGCGCGGTTCGGCGCCGCCGTCATCATTCAGCCGCACCGTCAGTCCCCAGTCGGTGCCGGCGTACAGCGCGCTCTCCGGGTGCGGGAAGCAGAAGTTCCCGAGCGAGTAAAACACCGGCTTGCCCCGGTAGAGTTCCCGCCCCTGAAAGACGTGGCTGTGGCTGCCGAACACCCCGTCGGCTCCGGCGTCGATCCACCGGTGCGCCAGACGGATCTGTCGCGGCGACGGATAACGGGTGTATTCGCTCTCCTTGCCCCAATGCGGGCAGACGTACACCCGGTCGAAACGACCGCGAATCCCCTTCAAAAGCGGCAGAACATCCTCCTCCCGGAATATCATGCTCCCGCGGCTGCGGCAACGTTCGAGACAACCGATGACGGCGACCCGCATACCGCCGGACTCCAACTCTGCGTACGGGCGGTCGACGGTGCCGAAAAAGCGCACGCCGGGGAATTTTTCCCGCAAAAAACGCAGATGTTCGGAAAAATTTCCCGCGTCGCAAACGTGGTTGTTCGCGACCGAGAGCGCGGCGAAGCGCCCGACATTGTCCCCGCGCGCCCGGTCGAACGGCAGTACGCTGGTGTAAGCCTTGCCCGAAGCGACGCCGGAATCCGCGAACGCGCACTCCAGATTGGCGATCCGGAGTCCCGGAAACATCTCAGTCTCCAACGCCCGCACCGGGATATAGTCGCCGCCAAAGCAGATGGTCATCATACACCGCCTTTTCCGGGGGACAATATGGCGTCGAACATCCTGACATTGTCGTTATGAACCCGCCGGTCGCGACTGACATCGATGCCGTATTGCAGTGCCGCAAGGCGCATGGCGCGTCGTTCCTCCGACGACAACCGGGAATATGCCTCTATCGTCGCGGCGAAACGCTCCGCCGCATCGAGCGGGATCTCCCAACCGGCGTTCCGCTTCCCCAACTCGTGCCACGGCGTCCGGTCGCTGATCAGCACCGGCAGACCGGCGCGCAGCGCCTCGTGGATCACGTGACCGAAATTTTCATTCTTCGACGGGAAGAAGAAGAGATCGTACTTCGACAATGTTTCGAGCACCTCGGCGTGCGGCAGCGTGCCCCTGAAAGTCGCAGTGACATTCTCCGGCAGGCTCTCCGCGAGGGCGCGGCAGTGCCGGTAATACGCTTCGTCGCAAACGTTGCCGAATATATCCATGACCACGGGAACACATACCTTCTTCAACACTTCGATCGCATAATCGACGTTCTTCTGCACGTCGATGCGCCCGAGGAAAGCGATGCGGAGCGGCGTCCCGCCATCCTCCGGAACGGCGAACGCGCCGGCCTCGACGTGATCCTGAGCATTGAAATCCAACGCGCAATGACATTTGACCCCACCGCCGAGAAGCGCCCGCACATTTGCCGCCTCGTCCGCGGAGGAGCAGTGAAATGTGTAATCCAGCAGTTTGGAGAGGACATGGCGGTAGACGAACAGAAATACCCGTTTTTTCAGACTTTTGTGCGCCAGTGCTCCGTTGCCGAACTCGCCACGCGGCGCCAGCAGCACCGGCACCTTGGAATACCCGCCGAACGCGGCGACAAGCAGCGGCAGGAACGTGAATTTGGGATTGAAGAAACTCTGACAGTAAAACAGATCGAACTTGCGCTCCGAGAATATCTTCCGATAGGTGCCCCATCTCATCTCCGCCGAGGCGAGATAGCGGACACGCGCCTTGCCGACCTCCATCCATTCGCCGTGCCGTATTCCCGGATACGCCTGCGCGTCGCCGAAGTCCCGGTCGGTGGTCACGATGTAAAAATCGTAACGGTCGCCGAGCGCCGCCATCATGTTGGCGATGGTCTGTATGGGACCGCCCGCCTTGTATCCGGGCAGGTAACGGTTCAATAATACGAGTATCGACGCTTTTTTCATATATTCAGCACCCCTCCCGGCCGGCGGCGGAACTCTCGATCGCCGCCACGGCGCGGTTCCACTGGGGATAACCGAAGCGCTCCCGCACCGCGCCATCCTGCCGGCAGTATGTCAGGAACTCCTCCTGCGGCAGCGCGCCGATCCGCCTTATTTCCGCCTTGATCGCCGCCTTGTCGTAGGGGGCCTCGAAATATTCGATCCCCTCCAGTTCCGGATAGTGTAAGGTGGAGATTACCGCCTTGCCGCGGTTGAGATAGTCGAGTATCTTCGACGGGAAGTTGTTGCAGTTTTCCTCGTACCCGGGATCGCGGAAACTGACGCCGACCGCCACCTGGTCCAGCACCTTCAGATACTCGTCGAAGGGCAGAAAGCCGAGATAGCGGATATTGGGACAACGCGCCGCATACCGCTCCACCAGTTCGGGATCGCCGTTGCCGGATACGAGCAGCGTCATTTCCGGCAGTTCCGAAAACACCTCCAACGCCATCTTCAACCCGGTGTACCCGGCAAAGGAGCCGGAGAACATGAACGTGCGGCCGCCCTCCGCCGGCAGCGGCGACCGGCGCGGCACTTCCGTCACGATCCCCGGCAGCGCCAGCAGATTCGGATGCCGGAAATCGACGCGCGACGACAGCGAAAGCACTCCGGAAGAGTGACGCACCATCCACGCGCACTGGCGGTACATCGCGCACTTCACGGAAAGGTCGGCGAACAGCACATAGACCCGGCGCCGCAACAGACAGCGCAACACGAACACCGATAAAAAATTGTGCGGAGTGACATTGTAGAACCAGATGTCCGTCGCTTTGCGGCATTTCAAGACGCACCGCAGGTTTTCGACCAGCATGTTGAACGGACGGAACAACGCGTTCTGCTTCAACAGACGGCACTGGATGACTTCGTAAGGCTCTCCGGCGCACTCCCGGCGGATGTCCGGCTTCACCTGGCACGGGATCAGCGACAACACCCGGTCGAACGGGACGCCGCCCATCAACGAGATACAGAAATTGTTCCCCGCCTGACTGCAATTGAATCGCTTCAAAAGCCGCTGGGGGATCACTTGGCACACGAAGACGCGCTCTTTCCCCTTTCCCGTTCCGTACATCCCGTTCTCCCGCAAACCGTTTTCTCTTCAAATACCGCAGTCGGGCCGAGGATCGCCCTTCTGCCTGACGGCAGCACCCAACACCAGATCGCCGATGCTGACCTCGCCAAAGGACAGCGCCAATCCGAGCCGCCAGAAATCCACCTGCTCCGCCGCCTTCAACTCTCCGACGGGGAGCGCGAAGGTCAATTTGCGCTTCTCCCGCGGAGAAAGTTGAAACACCATGGGCGAAAAACTGCACTTCCACGCACCGTTCCGGTCGTATCCGAAAAATATGATCCGGATCCGGCTCTGGCGGAGGGCGCTCACCTCCATTGACACGGTATCGAACTCCACCGGCACCGCCAGTTTCCGGACACAGTAGACCATGTTATCCGTGCTCGAACACAAGTACAGTTCCCCGGCGCCTTTCCCCGCGCCGCCGACATATTTTGCGACAAACCCCTCCTTGACCGGAGGTACGACCGCCCACCCCGCCGGCAACTTATCACCGGCACCAGGTCCGGGCTCGAATCGAAATCCATAAACTGACCTGACCGCGGAGGATTCCGGGGAGACGGCAAAGCGGTAGAGCGAAAGCTGTTTCGTCTTCCGCGGCAGATAATCGAAACGGCACAGTCGCCGAAAATATTTTTCCGGCACCCCCAGCGCCTTCGCCGTCAGCAGTTCGCCGCCGGAGCGCTCCTTGCAGACGAAGTAATGCACCCGCCCCGCGGGCAGCGGCGACAGCATCTTCCGGCAGTGGGCGACCACCGCCGCATCGGTGTTCAGCCCTTCGGGAACGAACCCCACCCGCTTGTCGTGCAAATAACGAAAACGCTTGGCATTTTTGCTGAAATCCACAATGGTATAATCGCCGTCACCACCCGTCTTGTCCCGCATGATGGCGGCGCTGACATCCAGCGCCGGCTGGTTGGTATTGGCCACCCGAAGGTCTTTCGCAAGACACAGAACGACCAATGTCGCAGCCATGACAAATGTCAACCGTTTGGTCCATTTCCGCGGGATGCGGATATACTCCTCCAACCGAGCGGGTATCGCAAAAATCAGAACCGCGCTCAATATCACCGCCGGGATGACGACGATGCTGAAATAGCGGCTCGTCGCATGACTGCCGATACTGCGCGAAATCAGCAGTTCCGCGATCCACAACGCTCCGACCGCCGCATAGCGGAGGTGCTTCTCCGTCTGGCGGGAGATCACGTACAGCACTCCGCCGATGAGAGCGAACAGCGACACCGCCTCGAAGGGGACACGCATCAGTCTCAAAAAATTTTCAAGCATTTGCAGTATGCTCCAAGAAATCTCCACCCGTGTCCGCCCGGCAGCAGCAGACAGCACGTCAGAGTGACGAACCCGAACACCAGGCAAAAAAGCGCCGCCGCCCTCAAATTGCCGAGGCGGAAAAACTTCTTCGGCGCGGCGACGACCAGGAACAGCGGGATAAGGAACAGCGCCTCCAGAGCCTCGAACCGCGTCAGAAAGGCGGCGGCAAAAAATACCGCCGACAACGCAATGAAAATTACGCGTCCGGACCCGACGTAGTGCAGAATCAGCAGCGCTCCGCCGAACATGCACAAGAGATAGAGATTTTCGCGGATTATCTCGGTGGAAAAGCCGATCAGCGCCGGATTCACCGCCGCCAACAGCATGGCCAAAAGCGCCACCTCCCGGCGTGCGGTCACGAAATAGGCGAGACGGTAGACGAAAACGACCAGCACCGCCCCCAGCACGATATTCAGTGCGACGCCCCCGAAAAGGAGATCGACGCCCAAAACCTTCAGTGTCGACAGGACGATCAGAAATAGTGGCGGGGTGTGACAATCCGACAGCAGCGCCGCCCAGCCGCGCCCGCCGATCACCTCGGCAATTTCCAAATAATAGCAACTGTCTCGCGTGAGCGCCGAAACGTAATGCAGATTGAAGAGCCGCAACGCCACCGCCGCGACAACGACCGCCGCCGGCAACAGACTGCCGCGTACTGCATTCAGGATTGTCCGCATCTTAGAGTAGCACATTATCCAGTGACATGACGTACTCTCCGCTGGTCTGGACAGCGCAATAGAATAAGTAGTAGTAGAAGATCATGAAGAGCAGATACACTTTTACGATGGAACCGCAACGTCTGTAAATGAAAGCATAAATAACCGCCAGCAACGGATAGAACAGGGTCACCATGCGGGTCGCCACATAGGCAGCGAAAAGTCCGACTATCTGCATCGTCAGCATCAGCAGCATGAAGCAGATGAAGATTTTGGGGCACAACGTCAGCATATCCGAATCATCCTGATACGACAATTGCAAAGCGGGAGCGGAGGAAGGAAACCCCGCTGAAGTCGAGGCGGTCGAAGACATCGCCCCGGCTGCGGTTTGCGGAAGCATATTCGGATTTAAGCGCTTTTGCAAGTAGTACAACAGGACGAAAGGCGGCAGATAGATGAAGAAAAACTTGATGATGTTGGTCCACATTACGGATTCTAATTCTAACGCATGCATATACGACCCATAAGTACGGGCAATCAAATTGTAGACGAACGGAATAATCGCCAAAAAAATGATGAAGATGACCTTATATCTTAATCTCCTCGTGATCAACATGTAATAGAGCGGCACTATCATGAACAAGATCGTCGTCAGATGAACGGCAGTCCCGATGATTATGAACAATATGCAGGGAAACACCCTTTTCTTGTTCAGCAGCAGACCGATGCCGAGCAGAGCGAACGCGCCGCCCCACGCCTGCCGGACGCCGTTCCACGAAAACAGCAGATTCACGCACAGATAGAATGTATAAGATACCGCGGGCGTTGCGATACGCCGCATCTGCCAGAGCCCGGTCAGCGCGGAGGTCAGCATAACAAAGTAGATGACGCCGAAAATGAAGATATTATGAGGCACGATGCATGACAGCAGATACAGTATACAGGTGAATCCCGGCTCCTTGAAATAAACCCGCCCCGAGACGAAGATATCCTCGAGCGAGGATACGTGTCGCATGATCTGCCGCAGAACGACCAGATACGAGGCGTAATCGCCGCGGTAAGACTCCGCCCTGAACGCGGAGAAAAAGGTCGGAATCAGGATCGCCAGCAGCAAAAGCAGATACTTGATCGCCCACGGCATGTTGCGCTTTTGTGCAAGATACACCAGCACAAAACAGGAAAATAGCATGGTGCTGTATATTAATAAAGTATCCTCTATCGAGAAACGTGTAACCATTATTGTAGTCTCGATATATGGTTCTGGATCCATGTCCATTGCACGTTGCCCTCACCCACGTCCTTCATGAAATGCGGCTCACCCGGATTCCCTCCGGCAGCCGTTCAATAAAAAATCCTCTATTTTCGCCTTTAGGCTATCACAAACTGATTATTATATTATTATAGCACCTTTTGGCGGCTTTTCAAACCTTCTCCCACTAAAAACACCGAAAATTTCCCTTGTACGCAACGTTTCCCGATGCCGGAACTACCAATAACAACCGTCCTCCACTCGTTGCGCATTCTGCGGGGTCTCCTCCCGTGACGGACGCACCCAGTGTTCGTTGAAAAGATCCTTGTAATTCAGATCGAGTTTGACCGGGGTGGGATACTTCCACACATAGTTTTCCTCCCAGCGGCGTCCCTTGATGCCGAAGAGCAACTGAGTGCCGCCGCCCAGATGTATCGCCTGCCTGCCCATGCGCTTGATATGAGCGGCAAGCGGCAACCCGTAGGCACCGCATCCGAGTATCGCGATGTCGAAGTCGATCTCCGAAATTTTATCCTCCATGGATTTCAACGCAGCGAACCAGTCCGGAAACTCGGTCTTTGCGCCGCACGCCGACTGCACCGAACGCAGCGTCTTCAACTCAAAATCGGGCAGGATGTCCGGATCTTCGAACAGCAGTCCGCGTTTTTCGTACTGCCGTCTGATGGTGTCTTCGTACGGGTGGACGATCAGCACTTTCCGGCCCAGCAGCGCCCGGGTCCACGGATGCTCGACAAAAAACGGATAACTGGTCTCGAAATGGATGTTTTTGACCCCCGGCGACAGCGGAAGCCATTTTTCCTTGTAGTATATGGACATCAGAATGTCGATCAGCGGCAGATCTTCGAGATAGCGCGCGGCGAAGCGGGACAATATCTCGGTCGTCGCGGGGAAGACTCCGGCGTTGTTACAGATGGGGAAGAAAAAAAGTTTGTCCCACCACGGCAGTTCCGTATTGTCCGTGACATATTCGTACATCATCCGCCAGAGCGATTTGTCGGAGTGCTGAAGCATGTAGGTTATCACGCATGACAACTCGATAGAACCGAACCGCGACAGCATCAGCGGTTTCCGGGAAACGACCGCGTCGTAGATGATGTCGTTGGCGGCCTGACGGTCCAACACGCACTCGGGAGACATAAATCGCTTCCGGCGGATGGTGCGGTAAAGTTTCCGCACCGACTTCAAGAGAAGTATACGACAGTCATTCATGTTTTCCTATTTCTCCATATCGGTCAAAAACCGTTTTGCCTTTTCCCGCTCCGCCGCCAAAATCGCGTTGACCGGCGAAAAATCTATCTTTCGCACCATCTGCCGTGCCAGTTCGCCGCTGTCGCGGCAGAGCCGGTCGGAAAGCCCACACAGCGCCAGCATGGACTCCATCCGGGCGTTGCCGCGCTCGGGATTGACGAGCACGCAGAGATCCCGGTTGAAGAGCAGCGAAAACGCCATACCGTGAAATGAATCCGTTATCACCAGATCCGCGGTGGCGAGGCGTTTTATCCACTCCGGTATTGAGCGGGACAACTCCGGTGCCCGGACCAGGCGCCGCCGCCGCTCCTCCTTGTTCAGCGGCAGCAGATGATCGACCGCGACGCCCCGTTCCGCGATCGTCCGCAGCATCCCGGGACGGATGTTCTCCGGGTCGAGGAAGTAGGTCACGACCTTGCCGCGCTCGTCCCGGTCCGCATTGCTCCAAAGTTTTTCAAAGGCCTCCCGCCCCGCGATCAGCACCGGATCCAAAATATGAGTCGCCGCGATGCCGCGCTCCCGCAGCAGTTCGACCCCGGAGTTTTCACGCACCGAGATCTTCCGGAACTTTTTCAACTGACCGATAATCTCCCGCGTCTCGGCTTCGTCGCGGTTCCAGTGATCAATGCCGAAAGACGCCGCGAAAGCGATCCGGCGCACCGGCAGACCGTCGCAAAAACCGAGGAAATAATCCCCGTCCACCGAAAAGATCTCCTTGCGCCATACCTGATCGCTGCCGACAAGCACCGCGTCGAGTCCGGCTTCTCCGACGATCCGGTGCAGATCGGCCGAGGAAAACGCCGGAACGGAGATCGGCCGCAGATGCCGCCGCCAGAACATCGAAAAATCCCGATGCAGCAGCGGATACAGAAATCTGCGCTTCAAAACGTAACTCGTCTTTCCCAATGCGTTGGGGATACGGTCGAGATAATACGGCTCGTGCCCCAACTGCCGCAGTATTTCGCCAGTGGCGTATGCCTGAAGCGTCCCGCCGTAATTCACCCCGTAGTGCAGTGTCAGTATGCCGATCTTCATATTTCGCGTCAATAATCCGTCAATCTAAATTTTATCAATACCCGCCGCAGCAAATCCCGAACCGCCTCGGACGGAGTGCGGCGCAGGTAGAGCCGCCCGACCAGCGCGTCGAAATCCTCCGTCTCCGGCAGAGCGTGGAAAAACTCCCGGCGGCGCCGATATTTCCTCACGGGATAGAACAGCATCGGGTTGAGTCTGCGCAGGGAGCGCCAGTTCAGCACCTGCTGTTCGATTTCGTGGAACCCGGACCGTATTTTTTCAAAAACGCGCTCCGCCCGCGGAGTATTGATGAGAACCAGCGAGCAACCGGCATCGCGCTCCTCTTCCGGCAGCGCGTTTTTCATTCCCCAGACATCACCGACGGTGAAGTCGCTCCCCGAACGCAGTTCCTTGAACCCGCACCTGTAACACGACGGCCGCAACGAAATATCCCGGAACGCGTGCATATAACTATCCTGACCGGATGCGATATACACCCGCTGTTCCCGTCCCGCCAGTTTCAATGATGTACAGTAATTGAAATATCCGCAATTATCCTTGTCGCGAAAGGAAAACTCCTCCAGATCACCTGTGCCGGCGCCGAGTTTTTTCAAGGTCCACGCCAGATACTTTTTCCACGCCAGCGGACTGGCTACGCCATGACAGACGATCTCGACCGAAAGCAAATGGTCGCGCAACGCCTCCGGAAGCAATATGTGCAATGCCGCGATCTGACACGGCGTACCGCAGAACAGCACCGTTCTGCCGCACTCGAGCGCCTCCCGCACCGGAGCGAAACTGTCACGGCAGCAACTTTGCAAATATTTGCTGCCGCAGAGGCGTTTCAACTCGCCGGGGGTCTCCGCGCCGACGTGCCGCAACTCCCAGTGTTCGTCGAACGCCGCTCCGAATACGACACCTCCCGCTGCCAGAATCTCGGAGGCAAGCAGTGCGAAAAAGCCTCCCGAACTCCCCTCGTGCCGCATCTCGGGCGACTTGGACCAACCGACGATCAACTTCAACGGGCGGCGGGGCGCCCCGCCGCGCAATACCGGACACACCCGGCGGCATCTGCCGCAATCCACGCACTTGTCGCCGTCCATACGCGGCCGCAGAAACCCCTCTTCATCCGCCGTCATCGCGATCGCGCTTTTCGGACAGACGAAAGCACAGGCTCCGCATCCGCAACAATCCTTGTTCGCAACGATGTCGATCATGATATCATCCCTGCGTCCGCCCGGCCAAGCGCCGCAGTCGCGCCCGCAGCCATTGCCGCTCCGTGAAATCCAATCCGACCAGATAGGTCAATACCGCCAATGCCGCAGTGGAGCCCAGCACGGTCGCGATGAGCCGCCATATCGACGGTTCGAAAAAGTAAACCGTCAGCGCCGACACCAACACCGACCCCAACGCCGCGGGCAATACCCTTTGCAGTTGGATCGCCGCAAAGTCGCGCGGACTCAACCCGCACTTGACCTTGGCGTAATAGATGCGGATCAGACACATGACCGCCACCGCGCTCAGCGTGATAACATAGGCGAGCACCGGGTCCCGGGTGTACTTCAAGCACAAATATATGAGCGGCAGACGGAGGATGTAGGTCAAACTGACATAACGCTGAAACGCGCCGATATCTCCCTTGGCGTTGATCGCCGTCAACAGTGGGTTGCTCGGTACGGCGATGATCTGCTCCATTATCGAGAGCCGGCAGAATATGACCGCGTAGGGCGGCACCTTGGTCAGCCACAGACGCAATATCTCCGGCATCTCCGCAATGACCGGTATCGTTATCAGCAGCAGCAGCAGCGTCAAATACTTGCTGGCGCCCAGCGTGTAGAGCCGAAACTTATCGTTATCGTTGCTTGCGAACTTGGTGATCACCGGCAGCATTACCGTCATCGCGGTGGTGCAGAGCAGCATGGACTCACCGGTCATCATGTTGCCGATGCCGCGTGCGGCGTTAAGTTCGGCGCCGAAGAAGATGTTCAGCAGCCATGCGAATCCCTGTATGGCAAGGATGCTCGACACGCTGTACAGCAGCGACCAACCGGCAAAAGTCACCATGGCCACGAAGACCTTTCTGTCGAAACACCGGATGAGCGCGAGTTTGCATTCCGGGTAACTGAAGTGGCAGTAGACCCGTTTCACAACGAACGACACCATGACGATCCCGGTCATCGCGCATCCCCAGAACAGCAGTTTGTCGCCGCCGAAACGCTGCAGCAGCAGCGCCGACAGCAATTTCAGCAGCGACTCGACGATACCGATGATCGAAAACACTCCGAAGTTCTCGTTCGCGGAGATCAGCGCGTCGTACGGACAACTTATCACGTTGAGCATGGTGCTGAACATGATCAGCGCGAACAATTTCTTTGCCGCAAACATCCGCTCCGGCGGGATGTTGACGGAGCGGTCGAAGAAGAACACCAGAAATATCGACATCAGCACCACCGCGCCCAACGCGATCAGCATGTGGATGGTCTCGCTGACGTTGAAGATGGTGATGAGTTTCAGCAGTTTGTCCTTACCCTTGGAAAAGGATATGAAACGCTGAGTAGTCACGACCATGGAGGAATTGGTCAGCATCAGAATGGTGATCAGACTTCCGATGAGACAGAATATCCCGTAATCGACCATCCCCAGCGCCGACAGCACCAGCCGCGTGGACCAGAATGAGATGACCAGCGATACGGCAACCTTTATGTAAAGGAATACCGTATTCATGGATATCCGTTTTATGATATGATTTTGATCCTGAGCCGTCACTTCCGCCGCACCGTCAACGCCACCGGCAAGAGGCGTTTTTTCTTTCGTCAGATATTCTTGCCGTTGCCGTGCACGTATTCGTCGATCGTGCGGCGGATCCCCTCGTCGATGGTGATCTCCGGCTTCCACCCGAGCGCGTGCGCGCGCGAACTATCCATGAGTTTGCGGTACATCCCGTCCGGCTTGCTGGCGTCCCACTTGATCTCGCCCTTGAAGCCCGCCGCCGCCGCGATCTTCTCCGCCAGCGTCTTTATCGTGATGTCCGTGCCGTAGCCGATGTTGACGACTTCGGGATCGTCGTGGTTCTGCATGAAGTAAAACACCGCGTTCGCCACGTCGTCGACATGCAGGAACTCCCGCAGCGGCGCGCCGGTGCCCCACAGCACCTCCTCTTTCCGGTTCTCGCGCGCCGCCGTCACGAAGCGCCGGATGAACGCCGGGAAGACATGGCTGTTCTCGGGGTGATAATTGTCGTTCGTGCCGTACAAATTGCACGGCATCAGACTCACCGTCTTCCAGCCGTACTGACGCGACAGATACAGACAGAGTTTGTACCCTGCGATCTTGGCGAGCGCGTAGCCCTCGTTGGTCGGCTCCAGCGGTCCGGTCAAAAGGTACTCCTCCTTGATCGGCTGGGGCGCCTGACACGGGTAGATGCAGGAACTCCCCAAAAAGCAGAACTTCTTCACGCCGTGGTGAAAACTCTGCATGATGACGTTGTTCTGGATCTCGAGGTTCTCAAGCAGGAACTCCGCGCAATGGGTCTTGTTCGCCATGATGCCGCCGACCTTCGCCCCGGCGAGCACCACATAATCCGGTTTTTCCGCGTCGAAAAATTCCTTTACCGCCTGCTGGTTCCGCAGATCAAGCTCGGCGTGGGTGCGCTTCAGGATGTTATTATACCCCTCGCGCTCGAATTTGCGGACGCAGGCGCTCCCGACCATCCCGCGATGGCCGCAGATGAAGATCTTTGCCGATTTGTCGATCATTTTATCTAAAATCCGACCTCGTATTTGGGGTTGTCGAGCAGACGCAGATCGCCGTCCACCATGATCTTGACCAGTTCCTCGAACTTGACCTCGGGGATCCAGCCGAGTTTCGCCTTCGCCTTGGAGGGATCGCCCAGCAGCTGTTCCACCTCGGCGGGGCGGAAGTAGCGGGGGTCGATCCGCACCACCGTCTTGCCGGTCGTGGTGTCGATGCCGACCTCGTCCACGCCCTTGCCGCGCCACTCGATCGCCCGTCCGACGCGGGCGAAGGACTTTTCGATGAACTCCCGCACGGTGTGCATCTCGCCGGTGGCGACCACATAGTCGTCGGGGGTATCCTGCTGGAGCATCATCCACATCATGCGGACGTAATCCTTGGCGTAGCCCCAGTCGCGCCGGGCGTCGATGTTGCCCATGTAGAGGCAATCCTGCAGACCGCGGTGGATGCGCGCCACCGCCATCGTGATCTTGCGCGTCACGAAGGTCTCGCCGCGGCGCGGCGACTCGTGGTTGAAGAGGATCCCGTTGGAGGCGTGGAGCCCGTAGGATTCGCGGTAGTTCTTGACGATCCAGAAGCCGTAGAGTTTCGCCACGGCGTAGGGACTGCGCGGATAGAACGGCGTCGTCTCGCGCTGCGGGACCTCCTGCACCTTGCCGTAGAGTTCCGACGTGGACGCCTGATAGAAGCGCGTCTTCACCTGACTATCCTTGATCGCGTCGAGCAGCCGCAGCGTCCCCATCGCGTCGGTATCGGCCGTATACTCCGGGCAGTCGAAACTCACGCGGACATGGCTCTGGGCGCCGAGGTTGTAGATCTCGTCGGGCTGGTATTTTTCGATCATGCGGGCGATGTTGGTGCTGTCGGTCAGGTCGCCGTAATGCAGAAAGAGCCGGGCGTCACGCACATGCGGATCCTGATACAGATGGTCGATCCGCACCGTGTGGAAGGTACTCGCCCGCCGGATGAGGCCGTGGACTTCATACCCCTTTTCGAGCAGCAGTTCGGTCAGGTAGGATCCGTCCTGCCCGGTGATCCCGGTGATAAGTGCCTTTTTCATGTTTCCGATGAACTCCCTGTGGGTTGATCGTGATGCCTTCTCGTGTCAATCCTTGAGTGTTTCCCAGTACCAGCGGGCGGCGCGGCGAAGCCCCGCCGCGGCGCTGAACTCCGGAACGTAGCCCAGCAACTCCCGCGCCCGGTCGATGCTCGCCAGACTGTGCGGGATATCCCCCGCCCGGGGCGTCCCGTAGCGCGGGACGATCTCCGCGACCGCCGGATCGAACGCGGCCAGTTCGCCGCGCAGCGCCGCGAACAGTTCGTTGAGGGTGGTCCGTTCGCCGTAGGCGATGTTGTAGACCCGGTTCACCGCGTCGGGACGACCGGCGAGCAGCGCGAGCTGGTTGGCGAGAACCACGTTGTCGACGTAGGTGAAGTCGCGGCTGAAACTCCCGTCGCCGTTGATGACGGGCGGCGTGTGCCGGATCAGCAGCGAGGCGAACTTGGGGATCACCGCCGCGTAGGGACCGTTCGGAGTCTGCCGCGGTCCGAAGACATTGAAGTAGCGCAGCCCCACCGTCTCGAAGCCGTAGACGCGGCTGACGTTCAGCGCGAAAAGTTCCTGCGCCCGCTTGCTGGCGGCGTAGGGCGAGAGCGGTTCGCCGAAAGTTTCCTCATGCTTGACCGGCGACGCGTCGCTGCCGTAGACCGAGGAACTCGAAGCGTAGACGAAGCGTTTGACCCCCGCGTTCTTCGCCGCGACGACCATGTTGGCGAAGCCGCCCACATTGACGCTCCACGAGGTCAGTGGATCGTCGATCGACCGCGGCACCGACCCCAGCGCCGCCTGATGCAGAACGTAATCGACGCCGGAGACCGCTTCGCGGCAGACCTTCTCGTCGCGGATGTCGCCGACGATCAGGCGGAAATGCGGATCTTTCACCGCCGACAGCAGATTTTCCATGCGGCCGGTGGAGAAGTTGTCCAGCACCACGACTTCGTTGCCCTGACGGAGCAGCGTGTCGACCAGATTGGAGCCGATGAACCCGGCCCCTCCCGTCACCAATATCCGTCGATGTTCTACCTTGGCGCCCAATTACAGCCTTCCATCCACCAGATCGCGCGGCAGCACGCATTTGATATCGTAAACGACCGCATGCGGTTGCGTATAGCGGGCGAGGTCGAAGCCCTTGAACTCGCGGTGCGCCACCGTGAGCACAATGGCGTCGTAACGGTCGTGTTTCAGCGCCTTGAGGTCGTTCACCGCCTCCACGCCGTAGACCTCCTTGACCTCGGCGGGATCCGCCCACGGATCGAAGACCTCGACCTCGCAGCCGAAATCCTCCAGCCCCCGCGCCACGTCGACCGCGCGGCTGTTGCGGATATCCGGGCAGTTCTCCTTGAAGGTGATGCCGAGCTGCAGCACCTTCGTGCCGGAGACGCGGCGGCCTTTTTTGCTCATCAGTTTCGCGACCTCGGCGGCGACGTACTTGCCCATGCCGTCGTTGATGCGCCGCCCGGCGAGGATTACCTCGGGCAGATAGCCGAGCGCCTGCGCCTTGTGGGTCAGATAGTAGGGATCGACGCCGATGCAGTGCCCGCCGACCAGCCCCGGCTTGAACTTTAGGAAGTTCCACTTGGTCCCCGCCGCCTCCAGCACGTCGTTGGTGTCGATGCCGATCAGATTGAAGATCTTGGCGAGTTCGTTGACGAAGGCGATGTTGATGTCGCGCTGGGAGTTTTCGATGACCTTGGCGGCCTCGGCGACCTTCATCGAACTCGCGCGGTGCGTGCCGTTTTCGAGGATGGTGTTGTAGAGCGCGTCGACGGCATCCGCGGCCTCCGGAGTCGAGCCGGAGGTGATCTTCCGGATCCGGGTCAGGGTATGCTCCTTGTCGCCGGGGTTGATGCGTTCGGGACTGTAGCCGCAGAAGAATTCGCGGTTGAACTTGAAGCCGCTGCTGCGTTCCAACACCGGTACGCACTCCTCTTCGGTGCATCCGGGGTAGACCGTCGATTCGTAGATGACGATCGCGCCCGGTTTCAGCGCCTTGCCGACGGTCTCGCTGGCGCCGTAGAGCGGCGAAAGGTCGGGGCGGTTGAAGCGGTCGACCGGCGTCGGCACGGCGACGATGAAGATATCGCGGTCGCGCAGGTCGTCAAGTGCGTCGGAGTAGCGGAGTTTGACCGCCGCGCGCAACTCCTCCGACGCCGTTTCGAGCGTCGTATCCTCGCCCCGGCGCAGCATGTCGAGCCGGGCTTTCTTGCGATCGAAGCCGATGGTGTCGAACTTCTTGCCGAACTCCACCGCCAGCGGCAACCCGACATAGCCCAGTCCGATCACCGCGATCTTGATTTTGCCGCTTTCGATCTTGTGCAGCACATCTGTCATCAATTCAATATCCCCCCTTGTCAATGTGGATACACCAATCGCATCAGAACTTCGATATCCCCCCGGCCGTCCGATTTGAAAACGATCCACAGGCGGGGGAGTTTATATACCTATTCGATATAATTTAACACCGGTTTTTGCAAAATACAACATTCCGTATATGCTTTTCCGCAAGAACCGGCGCCGCCTCCGCGCGCCCCGGTATCCGGACACAATCAAAACCACCAGCTGAGCTGGTGGTATGCACCAGCCCTATAAGGGCATATTACCGGCAAGTCCTACTCGGACTTTGAAAAACTCGCCAGCCGCATCATTTTCTCAGGCCGCCGCTGAAGCGGCCTTTTTCTATGCCTTGTGGTTCTTGCTACCCGTAAACGGGTCTATATACTCTTTCAACGTGAGCTGTTCCATCATACTGTCCTCGG
>Ga0208297_1000796_pt1 | contig 45914 bp, 57 predicted proteins | sample LMS_cellobiose_e_FD_187367 | JGI IMG/M metagenome (GOLD analysis project Ga0208297, IMG submission 187367) | Rumen-fistulated moose microbial communities from Alaska, USA - LMS_cellobiose_enrichment (SPAdes) (version 2) | ecosystem: Host-associated > Mammals > Digestive system > Stomach > Rumen... | reverse complement strand
CAGCATCATCGAACGAAAGAATTCGCTTGTATTCCATATCTTAAAATGTCTAAAATCCAAAGTAGCACTTGCAAATTTAGACAAAATTCGAATCATAACAAAGAGAATTCTGATTATTTCTTCCATCTATAATCAGTCGTTGAGATAATCTGATAAAAAGAAAACAGAAACATCTCCAAGCCGTTGCTGACTTGGAGATTACTGGTTTCAGTTGAAGTAACGCTACGCGATCCGATGGAAGTTGTAGAGCTCGTACTGGCAGAACCCGCTGCGCTCCTTGTAGCCCAGCGGGGATGCAATCTTGTTCTTCCGGAGCCAGGCTCCGATGCCCGGCAGGTTGTTCTCGTCGACGAACGCCAGACGGTCGGTCTGGAGGAGGCTTCCGAGGTTTACGGTGATGACTCCGTAGAGCTCGGAAGCCGGGACGGTGTTCATAAGGACGGCCTGGGAGCCCTTGTTCTGGTAGCTGTCAAAGCTGAGTGACACTTCAGTGCCTTTGAATTTGAGAGTCTTCATGACTTAAAACTTGTTTTGGGTTTCATCTGCGAAGGAGTAGTAGGATTCATCCGTGAGGATGATGTGATCGAGGAGAGAGATATCGAAGATGTCGCAAGCCTTGCGGAGCTTGTTCGTCTCGTTGATGTTAGCAACGCTCGGGACGGGTGTTCCGCTCGGGTGGTTGTGGAAGAGGATGATCGCTGTAGCGTTCGTCAGCAGCGCTTCCTTGATGATCCGCCGGTGGTCGATCTGGGTCGACTTGATGGTGCCGACGGTAATCATCTTCTTGGCCAACGGGAGATTGGCTGAGTTGAGAAGGAGGATCCAGGACTCCTCGTGATCGAGCTTCCGTAAGTCTTCGCGCAGGAAACCTGCGGCTTGAGCCGATGCTTTGATCGGGGTGAGATAATTGTTGTTCGCTTGCTTATTCATTTGGCTGCGGTTTTAAGGGTGAAACATCTTTCTTTGCGCTGCAGGAAACGTGATACTCCTATAGGACATCAGCAAGACAAGGTGGAGAACACAGTGGACCTTGTCGGGATGTCCGGGGGTCACAACTTCGCGGCGTGAAAGGGAGATGTCACCCTGCCGAAGCCTATAAGCAGAGATCAACGACTCTCCCCTGCTTAAGCAGTGACAAGGTTATTCACAGAAGACGGGATCATAAGGAAAGAGACTCCGGCGAATAAAAAGAAGATGACAGGTATATCAAGAACCTCCATTAAGGATAGCATCATCTGTTACGCAGACATTACCGGTAAACGGCTAGACGAACAAGCACAGAAAAAGGCCGGTAGCGGTTAACACTTTCGCAGAAAAAATGCGAAAAAGTCACTACCAGGTGTTGACCCTCCAAGAACGGCAAAGGTGAAATGTTTACACGGATTTTTACGAGTTTTATTTTGCACTGAAGGCAAAATCTAATGCCCTCCGAAAGGAGATAAACATGGGGCCAATAAAAAAGAAAAAATGGAGGTCGGTGAAATGAAGTTCAGTCCAGTCCAATGTAGTATATATACAGGACTAAACCGACCTTTGTTTTCAAAGGCATTTTCACATGTCTGTTTCTTCTTTTTATCGGCAGAACAGATCTTGACCTAATTGGAAAGATTCTAATTTAGAAGGTTAAAAAATCGGCGAAACTGTTTACCGGCTTTTTTCAATAAACAACGACTGTGGGAAGAAGTAAAAATACGAGTTGAAAACGGCTTTCAGAACCTTCTTGACGCCGTTTGGAAAAACTAGTACTTCCGCTTTGGCACACGATTTGGCACACGTGTGCCAAAAAATTCGGTTTCGTGTGCCAAACCGCCCTTGTAACTTATTGGTTAACAGGAATCTAACTTTTCCGAAAAAAGTAAATTGGAAAGTTCATGATATATTGCATCGGAAAGTAATTTTCGGAAACTCCGGGAAAAGCGAATCGCATTAGAGGATTGTCTGTGACCTCTTTTGTTTAGATTCGCTTTTCTTTGTTTTTCCGCATTTTTGTTGTTACTTTGTTGCGCATTACAATCCAGCAACAAAAAAGCAACAATATGGCACAGACATCATCGAAGGAGCCCATCCGGCTCCGGCGGCGGACCATTTCGGACGGCCGCCAGTCATTGTATCTGGACATCTACCTCGACGGGCACCGCTCGTATGAATACCTGAAGCTCTATCTGGTACCGGAGCGCACCTCCGAGGACAAGCGCAAGAACCAGCAGACTATGATGCTGGCGGAGGCGGTCAAGGCCCGGCGGCTCGTTGACCTGCAGAACGACCGCTTCGGCTTCGAGGGTCGCTTCAAGCTGGACACCCCCTTCCTCGACTTCTTCTACAAGATGGCCGAGGAACGGAAGGGCCCGGCGGACAGCCGCGGCAATTGGGGGAATTGGTACAGCGCCTACCTGCACCTGAAGCTCTACGCCGGGAAGCGCCAGGACATCACCTTCCGGGACATCACGCCGGAGTGGTGCGAGGGCTTCCGGCGCTATCTGGAGAAGAAGGCCATCTGCCAGAACCGGTTCAACAAGAAGGGCGAGCTCTCCGACAAGATCCCGATATCACAGTCATCCCGGCAGTCCTACTGGGCGAAGTTCAAGGCCTGCATCCACGAGGCCCGGGAGCGCCACGTCATAGACGACGACCCTACCAGGGGAATCAAGGGCTTCAAGGTGGAGGATGCGGAGCGGCCGTACCTGACACTTGATGAGGTGCGGAGGATGGCCGCCACCCCGTGCCGCTACCCCGGTCTCCGGCGGGCCTTCCTTTTCAGCTGCTTGTCGGGCCTCCGGAAGAGCGACATCGTGAAGCTACGCTGGCGGGACGTCAAGGAGGAGGGCGGCTTCACCCGCATCATCTTCCGGCAGCAGAAGACGAAGGGGCTGGAGTATCTGGACTTGAGCCCGGAGGCGGTGCAGTTCATGGGCGAAAGGCGCAAGCCCGACGATTTGGTTTTCAATGATTTCGTGTATTCAGCCTCAAGTAACACTGAACTACGGATGTGGGCGGCCAGGGCCGGGGTGCTCAAGGACTTCTCCTTCCACTGCGGGCGCCACACGTTCGCGGTGCTGATGCTGGACCTCGGGGCGGACATCTACACGCTCCAGAAGCTCCTCGGACATAAGGAAATCCACACGACGCAGGTCTATGCGGCGCTGCTGGACAAGAAGAAGCAGGCGGCCGTCTCGATGATCCCCTCCCTGGGGCTCCCGACGGAGGCTCCGAAGGGTTGAGGTGTGCGATTTTGAGGGGAAAACGTGCGAATCAGGCAATTTTATGTGCGAATTCTGCACTTTTCCGTGCCGGAGAGGAAATAAAACGTGCCAGAGCGGAAATTTTCCGGGTTCTCGACGTATCGAAGCATTTGTCAAGCATTTGGTAAGCATTTGCTTGACTTTTGCTTCAAGTGGAAATTTGTCGGATTTTGACAAACGGCCTCCCAGGGCCTTCAAAGGCACATCGGGAAGCATTTGCTAAGCATTTGCTTCAAAAATCGAAGCAAAATCGAAGCAAAACGAAGCAAATAAATAAAAGAAATAAATAAAATAAATAAATTAAATATATCTCTCTACGTGCGCGATGCGCACGAGAGCTGGAGAGACAGAGATTTTTATTTTTTTTGATTCTTAATATCCGGGCCGTGTCCGGCCCGAAGGGGATAAGACCTATCCCCAGCCCCTTCCCTACTTTCCCCGGGCGATGATGTTCCCCTGGCCGGTGAGGAGCCAGCGGGCCGAGACCCCGTAATCCTTCACCAGGTACGAGAGCCAGGCGATCTGGAACATCTGGCTTTCGGGATTCTTCTCGACGGTGTTGAGGTTCCAACGGTTTATGTCGTGCTCGCGGGTGAAGGTCTGCTTTCCCCGGATGACCCTCTCGGTCTTGAGGTAGTAGAGCGCCTCATAGAAGCGCTTGATGATGGCTTGGCTGTCGGGTGTGTTCATAGGTGGTCGCGTATTTTCAAATGCCAGGGCCCTTCCGTCCGATTTCAGCCGCTTTTATGCCCCCGGAGGTATAATTTATCGTCCGGGGGCTCAAAGGGCCGGAAATGAGCTTTATTTGTAAACTTGCTTCCCCTTCTCAAGCATCTGGCTACTGATAAGGGTTTTCTCTGTCATCTGGATTGACTCTTTTGCAGCTTTCAGCATTTCGTCGAGCTTCTCCCCGTGGAAGTTCTGCAGGAATGAGGTATCGACCAGCTCGATGACGCTCGGTACTTCAAGCTCCGGAGAGGTCGCATTGAAGGCCTGGATCTTCTCTTCAACTGTGGTCGCCCATTGATAAAGCGCCCTGATCTGGCTATGCTCGTAGTTGAGCTGGGCCTGCTCCGCTTCGGAGCGGATTTTCTTTGCGGAGCGGTTTCCGCATCCCGTGAGGGCGATTGTGGCCAAGGCCACGACAAGAAGGAATTTTTTCATATCGCGTCTATTTTGTTGATGATAGTTTCTCGATGACTCCGAGGAGCCGGTCTATCTGCTCCTGGCTCTTCTCGGTGAGCTTCCTCTGGGCGGCCAGCTCCTTCAGGAAGTCTCCGTCCGTTGTGTTGACGTGGTTATTGTTCCCCGCCACGGCCGAGGCGTTCTCGCCGGAGGCTGTGGCGATATTCGTGTCCCCGTAGAAGAGGGACACGGGCAGGCCGGTGGCTTCGGAAATTCGCTCCAGCAGTCCGGTTCGAATGTCATCCTTCGAGAGTGCCGCATTCAGGTTCTGCTGTGACTCTCCGATAAGGGCCGCGACTTGCGTCAAGGTAAAGCCCTGCCGCTTTAGCTCGGTTTTTACGTCAATTCCTTTCATCGCTCAAATCATTGTGTTACAAATGTTTGTTTGCTTTTGAAAAAATCTTTTCAAAAAAATGCAAAGATTTATTTGCAAATAAAAACTGCGGTTTGTATATTTGCACCAGAGTTTTAACAAAAGCGCAAACAAAAATACAAAACAAAGCACAAATAAACAAACACAGACACCATGAGAGCAAGAGTTTACATCGTTAAGGGCATCGCCCGCCACTTCACCGGAGACTGCGAAATCTCTATCGTCGGGGTAAGAGCCGAGAAGAAAGCCGCCCAGGAGTTCGGACACGAATGGGTGAAAGATCAGGCCGAGTACTTCAAGGCCGAAGGCAAGAACGTCCACCCCAGCTACGAGCTCGTTGAGCGCGACTGCCCGGATATCCCGGGACTGACCCTCAATCAGCGCATGGTACTGAGCTACATTCTCGCCAGCGTGAAGGATGACCTGAGCTTCGATGAGGTCTCCGGAGACTTCCGCGATAACGGCGGCATCCTTGTGAGCCTCTCCAAGGAGGAATTCCAGACCCTCAACAGCATCAACCTTTAACCCCATAGCACAATGGAACAGAACATCAACGCCCGCGATGCCGCCGTGTACGAGCAGATCGCAAAGCTGCAGGGCAGCAGCACCGAATCTATCAAGTACGTCTCCACCCCCGCCGGTGACGTGAAACTGACCGTCAGCGCCACGACTGACTACGATGACCTCAAGGGCATCGGGGGAGCCTACTACGAGCGCCCCTACGTCTATCAGGTACGAGTCGAAACCAACCTCCCCGAGCCGGTGTCCACCGAGTTCAACAAGCGCCGCTTCGAGACGGCCGTCGAGGCCTACGAATGGGGCGTGAAGGTGGTCCGCACCTGGGCCGGTAAGGTCAAGGAACTGATCGAGACCCTCAACGCCTAACCCCCTATTTCCCGGCAAGTGATTGCATAACAATCGGAATCCATGAAACGCACAGCACACCTCATCCAGACCATCCGGGCAAACGCCCACTCCATCGCAGCCCTTCTCTCCATGGGCGCCGGTCTTTACATGACGCTCGCAGGAGCGGCGTGGGGAGACCACAATCTGATCATCGCCCTCCTCCTTTTCCTCCCCGGAATCTGCCTCCTTGCCTGGGGGTTCGGGCAGAGCGACAAGGCAATGGTCGCCGATGAGCCGTTCGTCCGGTGGATCGAGGAGGAGCTGGAGCGCGAAGACACGACCATCAACGACTAAACACAGACACACCATGGCAACACACGTTCAGGTAAAGCAGGATTGGGATAACGACGGATGGCTCCGGATCACCGGCGCCGAGACCATCAAGCGCTACGAGGAGCTCAACGACCGGGCCTCGAAGCTACCGCTCAACGACTGGGGCATCTTCTTCGCCTTCTCCCGGAAGCAGTTCGACGAGGGCTACCAGGGGCTCATCCAGAAGGGCCTCATCAAGGACGGCGAAAAGGTGTTCAGCTTCGGCCAGGGAGCCTACGGGGTCCGCGAGGGCTTCGACCGCTGGATGGAGGAGCTGGAGGACACCGACCGGAAGATAGTGGCCGAATGCGACCCCTACGAAGTCTATCTCTACGAGTACAACAACTATGAGTGCTGCATCGACTTTGACGGCGATGAGCGTGCCGTGGCGCACGTGCTGAAGCTGTTCGGGCTGGAGCGCACCCGTGAGGCCCTTGAGGGAAAGCGGTTCCGCAGCTGCGGGGCGCTGGACGGCATCTGGGCCAAAATCCACAAGAACTAAATCAAGCAACCGACATGAAAGAGACAACCACCACGACGGCTCCGGTGTTCCGGACGCCCTACCAGCAGGAGAAGGCCGAGAAGGACATGGCCATCTACCGCGAATTCGAGAAGGCCCTGGCGGATGACCCGCAGGCCTCCAAGGAGGCGATCACCGCCTTCTGCATGGAAAAGTACCACGTCCACAGCCGCAGCGCAATCTGGGCGGCCCGCAAGCGCGGGGAGGCCCTGGCGGCAAAGCAAGGGAGGGCCTGACGATGTGCAGCCTCGGAGGATATCCCCTTGGGGCGGCCGACGACCCCCGCGCCCCCTACAACCAGCCGGACCCCGTCGAGGTGGAGTGTCCGGACTGCGGAGGCTCCGGCTACGCCGGTGAGCCCCGCGCCGTGGAGATCGAGACGGGACGGGAGTTCCCCTGCACGGAGGCGGCATGGCAGTGCCTCCCGACCAGCGAGGAGAAGGCCCGCCTCCTCGGCAAGCGCTACTATCAGGCCGAGCGCGAGGTCTGCGAGACCTGCGACGGGGAAGGCCGTATCGAGGTGGAGCCCGCGGACCTCGATGACGACGGATTCGATGAACTCGCGGCAGAGGAACGCTACTACGAAGACAAGTATGGAAAAGACTGAAACCAGACAGATCAAGCGCAGGGCCGTGACCCCGGAGGGAAGCGACTACCTGCGGATTCCGGAGGCCAGCGTCTATTGCGGCCTCTCCGAAAGCAGGCTCCGGAAGCTGACGGCCCCGAGGGTGGCGGCCATCCCGGTCTATAAGGACGGAGCCTCGACCCTCATCCACAAGCGGGACCTCGACGCCTACATGGCCAGCAAACGGCAGTACACCAGGCAGCAGGCAGACAGCGCCGCCCTGGCGAGGTGACCGGGGCGGACGGGCCTGACCGCCCTACCGCCCGCCAATAAGGACGAAGCCGGGACGCCTCAAAGAACCGGCAGCTTTGTTAAACCCCATAAAACGCACAGACAATGGGAAATCTTATCAAGAAGCCTTCCGAAATGCAAGGGAAGCGCAACATCGCAGTTTTGATCTATGGCCAGCCCGGCGCGGGCAAGACCACCCTCGGGGAGAGCGCCCCGAACCCCGTCCTCTTCGACTATGACCAGGGAGCCTACCGTACCAACGGTGCACACCAGGTGCCCACCTTCTCCCCGCAGAGCTGGGAGCAGACCGCCCAGGCCATCGACGAAATCCTTCAGGAAATGCCGGAGTGCGAGACGGTCATCATCGACACCGTCGGCAAGATGCTGGACTATATGTCCGAGTACATCGTCCGCACCGACCCCAAGAAGGCGAAGCTCGACGGCAGCCTCTCTCTCCCCGGCTACGGAACCCGCAAGCAGATGTTCATCGACTTCATCCACCGGATGCAGATGCTCGGGAAGAACGTGGTGTTCGTAGCCCACGAACGAGAGGAGAAGCGCGGCGAGGAGACGGTCAAGCGCCCGGAGATCGGCGGCAGCTCCGCCAACGACCTTATCAAGGAGCTCGACCTTGTCGGCTACGTCCAGATGATCGGCAGCGAGCGCACCATCAGCTTCAACCCCACGGAGCAGTTCTACGCAAAGAACACCTGCAACCTCGAGCCGTTTATGAAGCTCCCGGTCACCGTGGACCGCAATGGCGTGGCGGTCGGCAACAATGACTTTATGGCGAAGATCATCGAACGCTTCCGGGCCTCCCAGGAGGCGAAGGCGAAGCTGACGGCCGACTTCGACCGCCTGGTGGCCGACATCAACGAGCGTGTCGAGGCCTGCGAGAACGCCGACGACCTCAATACCCTGGCGGCCGAGTTCGGGGCCCCGGAGTTCGGCCACATCTACAACAGCAAGCTCCTCGCCGGGCAGGCCCTCCGGGACAAGGCGGCGGCCCTGGGCGCGAAGTGGAACAAGGTCAAGAAGTGCTACGAGGGCCCGGAACCCCCGAAGCCTGCGGAGGCCCCGGCGGCTGAAAGCCCCGAGAAGGCCGCTCCCGCGCCCGCTGACGCAGCCGAAGCCCCGGCAGGTAGTGCGGGCTTGTTCGACGGCCAGAAAGCCCCTGAAAACGCCTAAAACGCCCGGATATGGAAACCAAGCCGAAATACCGCATCTATCCGAGCCTCCTCGACAGCTTCCAAGACTACCTCGACGCGGAAATCCTCTGGGATCAGTTCTACGGTTCCAAGGAGGAGCCCGACGTGACGGTGGCGGAGTTCGAGGAGAAGCAGTATCGGGAGCTGCTGGACAGCATCAACCGCGTACCCTTCGAGAGCGAGGCGGCGAGCCGGGGCACGTGCCTCAACGAGATCGTTGACCTCATCAACGGCCAGACGGACACCCGCGAGAACGTGGCGGTCAAGAGCCTAAAGCTCTCCCCTGACCAGACGCTTATCGCGGCGGCCCAGGGCCGGTATATGTTCTTCTTCGACGCGGGCTTCTGCCGTGAGCTCGCGGCCCGCTACAAGGGCGCGGCCAGGCAGGTGTTCCTGAAAGCGACCATCGAGACGGCCTACGGGCTGGTGGAGCTGTACGGCTACGCCGACGAAATCCTCCGGGACGTCATCTACGACATCAAGAGCACCGGCCGCTACGACTTCGGCAAGTACGAGCGGCATTGGCAGCGCCACGTCTATCCTTACTGCGCCATCGAGGGCGGCTATATGGACAGCGTCGCGGGCTTCGAGTACACGGCCGTCAAGATGGCCGGGGGCACGACCTGCACACCCCTCCTCTCCGGCGATATCATTCCGGAATACTACACCTACGACCACCGGGAGAGCACGGAGTGCCTGCGGGACATCTGTGAGCGGTTCATCGAGTTCCTCGAGTTCAACCGGGAGAAGATCACGGACAAGAAAATCTTCGGGGCCGATGTATAGTATCAGCAACCAGCAGCGAGACGTCCTCATCCGGGCGGTGGAACTCCTACGGAAGCAGCCGGTAAAGGGGCTTCGGGAGGTGAACATCGTCCGGATGGCGACTATCGCCGCCCGGAAGCTGCAGGAAAAGAAACCAATGGAGGAGGTACGGTAATGCCAAAGGACGCGCTTTATTTCAGTCACGATTTCGGAGCCCGTAACGACCCGAAGCTGCAGGACGTGCAGATACAGATGGGGATGGAGGGGATCGGCATCTATTGGTGCGTCGTCGAAATGCTCTACGAGCAGGGCGGCTACCTCCCCGTCTCCGCCCTTCGGGGCATGGCATTCAGCATGCACGTCGATGAGGCGAAGGTAACGTCCATCATTGAGGACTTCGGGCTCTTCTCCAAGACCGAGGACGGGCTGTTTTACAGCAGCTCCGCCCTCGCCCGCATCGAGAAGAAGCGCAGGGTCTCCGAGGCCAGGGCAGCAGCCGGAAGGCTCGGAGGAATAGCGAGCGGCCAGGCGCGAAGCAATAGCCAAGCAAATGCCGAGCAAATGCCGGGAATTTTCGACCAAATGCCGGAAGCCCCGGAGGCTCCGCAGGTTCCCGCTCCGGCCCCGGTGGCCGACCACGGGGACACGGCCGTCGTGGACATGATCATCGCCAAGAGCGGACCGTCCACGCAGGCCACCCTCCAGAGCTACACCGGCCCCCGCTCCGACATCGAGACCTTCTTCGCGATCTTCCACTTCGAGAAGGACGTGGCCAGCGCCCAGGGAGAGGTTGCCCGCTTCATCAAGCAGTACCAGCCCAACAGCTGGTGCCGACGCGGCACCCAGATTCCTGTCACCGACCGGGCGGCCCTCGCCAGGGCATACGATCAAGTGGCGGGCTACTCCAAGGCCTACACCGACGCCCGGCCCCTGAGCTACCTCCGCCAGGTCTATGAGCGCCTCCGCGCCTCCGGCAACCCGGAGCGCTGGCGCCTGATCTGGGAGGTCCGGGATATGTCCGCAGCCTCCGGCTCCGACGGGGCCGTTCACTTCAAGTACACGCTCTCCAGCGCAGCAGCCGACCTCATCAACGCCGTCGGCCTCTCCATCGAGGGCATCAAAATCTCTTACAACAAGCTATGACGGACGGGGAGAAGACCATACTCGAGGCGATAACGGAGATAGTCCGTTTCAAGGCCCTTATGAACCGCGTACCGGGTCACGCCCTCCTGCGGGAGGTCAAGGCCCGTACAAAGGACGTGAAGGGCCTTCACGCCGAGGATATCGTCGGCTCCCTCGCCCGCCAGGGCTACGTCCGCACCGGCGCCACGCTCAACGACTGCTGGTGCGATCTGTCACACCCACTCAATCACACAGACGAAATGAACACATTCGAGAAGACAATCAAGGCGTTCCTCGACAAGAAATCATCCGAGGACGCCGACTTCAAGGCGAAATACGAGGCCGCCCTGGCCGAGCCCGAGGAGAAGGGCAAGCGGAAGAAGGACATCACGGCCTGCTGCAACTACATCATTTCCGAGGTCCGGAAGACCGGCCGCTCCGGCTTCGACGACGCGGAAATCTACGGGATGGCCCTGCACTTCTACGACGAGAAGGAGGTCACGGCCCCGGACGGCAACGCGCAGAAGGGCGTGCAGGTGGTGGTAAACACCAAGATAAAGCTCACCAAGGCCGACAAGGAGCGCATCGAGAAGGAGGCCCGGGAGAAGGTCGAGGCCGAGGAACGCGCGAAGGCCGAGAAGAAGATCCGCGACGAGCAGGAGAAAGCCCGCAAGCGCGAGGAGGAGAAGGCCCGGAAGGCCAAGGAGGCCGCCGAGGCGAAGAAGAAGGAGCAGGAGGCCCTTGGCTTCGGCTTCCTCTTCGGGGACGATGACTTCAAATAGGCCCGGCTATGCAACCCAGGAACAAGAAACAACGCGATATCGTGGAGCGCTGGCAGCGACACGGCCTGACGAAAGCCGAGGTGGTGCCGGAGGCCGTCAAACGCTGGGCCCACCGCACCTGCATCCGTCCCGGGGCTATGGCCAGCGGCCGCAAGGCCTGGTGCACGGAGTGCGGGCAGGAGTTCCCCTTCGACCTCCCCAAGGGGAAGGGCCGGCACTACACCGTCTGCCCCCACTGTGGCAAGCGCCTCCTCGTGACCCCGTCACGCAAGAAGAGCTTCTACGAGAACGGCTTCTTCCAGCAGCTGGACACCGACGGCGAGTACCAGATCATACGGATGTACGAATACGAGTACAGCTGCCGGGTCGGCCGGGAGAGCTGGACGGGCTTCAAGCACGTCTATGAGCTCTGGCTGGGAGAGGGATTCAACGAGCGCTGGCGGTTCAGCGTTCCGATGAAGATGTTCTACTACAAGTTCCAAGACCCCTTCGGCTGGGGTGACCTCGAGCTCCGGAGTGACAACTGCTACTTCCGGGATGATCCGGCCCGTGGGTGGTTCACCCGGGGCATCTATCCCCGACGGAAGCTGCAGCCGTGGCTGGAGAAGTACGATATCCGGCCGCCCTTCCTCGGGGTCGATATCTATGAGCTGGTCCTGCACCTGATGTCAGGCACTCGGAACGAGACGGTCTGGAAGCTACGGCGCTGGAATAAGGACGCCTGCGGCTACTACCTCAAGCACGGCTACAACACCGAGCGCTTCTTCCGGCAGCTCTGCCTGGCGCACAAGCACGGCTACCGGATTCCCGACGCGGCGATGTGGTTCGATCACCTCGAGTTACTCCGGGAAGAGAAGCGGGATATCAACAACCCGGCCATCATCTGCCCGCGCAACCTCGAGCGTGAACACCAGGTTCTCATCGACCGCCGCGAACGCAGGCGCCAGGAGGAGGAGCGCCGCCGGGCAGAGCTGGAGAAGATCAGGGAGGAGAAGGAACGCCTCGAGCGCGAGAAGAAGGACAGCAAGACCAACAAGAAGTACCGGAGCCGCTACGGCCAGGCGCTCGGCGTGGTGGTCACCAAGGGCGACATCGAGATCAAGCCCCTGCAGGACGTGCAGGACTTCTACGAGCAGGGCAAGGAGCTCCACCAATGCGTCTATGGCGCGAAGTATTACGACAAGCCGGATATCATCTGCCTCTGCGTGAGGGTCGGGGGTGTCCGGACGGAGACCGTGGAGGTGTTCCTGAAAGACCGGCGCATCGGCCAATGCCGGGGCATCCACAACCAGAACAGCAAGCGCCACGACGAAATCCTCGCCCTGGCCACCAAGACGATGAACAAGTTTATCAACGCAGTCCCCGCCCGGGGACGTAAACCCCAACAAGCAGTATGAAACCCGAGAAGATCATTGAGCTCACGGAGCTGATGCTTCAGGCGCAGGAGCGCTACTTCAAGTCCGGAAAGAACCCGGCCCTGCTCTCCAAGGCGAAGACCCTCGAGGCCCGCGTGAAGAAGGCCATCGCCAAGGCGAAGGAGGCCCAGCCAGCCCTCTTCGTCACCGACCCCCACGAGGCCGACATCCCCGGCACCATCGAGACACCCCAGGGCGGGGACTCCCCCATCCTGCGCTTCACCCCCTCGATGTGGTCCGTGACGGAGCAGCTCCGGCGGCTCCAGACCGGCAAGGTCACGGCCGTCCGTATCATCATACGCCCCGAGGAATGAGACAGCTGAAACCACAAGGCCCCAGGGTGTTCACCTTCGGGAAGTACAAGGACGAGCGGGTGCTGGATGTCATCGAGCGCGACCCCGACTACGTCCTCTGGGCGGCCCGGAACATCGACTTCTTCGACCTCACGGGAGAGGAGTATATGCGGCTCTCCGGCGCCATCTACGAGCGGAACCACCGCCAGCAGCCGGAGCCGGAGAAGGCCGGGGAATGGTCCCCGAAGTTCGATTTGGAGGAGTATTTCGAGCCCCTCCCGGACTACGGCGAGCCCGTCGATCCGGAAGACCTCGAGGCCTATGACAGAAGCTTTGACGAACTATGAGCAAGAAAGCAACCGTAACACCCGAGCAGTACAAGGCGATACACGACGACATCGACGCCTCCACCATCCCCCAGGAGCTCAAGGCCATCTACATCCTGGCCAACGCTCTGCAGCTGATGGTCGAGAACGCCTTTCAGCGACTGAAATACATCCACCTGAATAACGGAGTCGAGGTCAAGGAGAACGACCTTCTCAAAGGCATCACCGACTACTGCAGGACTACCAAGATGGCCAGCTGGCAATTCTACAACCGCATCGAGCCGCAGATCAGCGGAGCGACCTTCGAGATTGGCCGGGACTACCAGGAGGGAGCCCAGGCCTATGACAATTTCAGCGAGGACAGCAACGAGCTCTGCCGTCTGTTCCTACTCTACCTCGACCGCACGGCGAAGACCGAGCGGTGGCGGGACGTGTTCGCCCTACTGCGGCGAATGCCCTCCCAGGGCCTCTTCAAGGATGAGGATTTTACCCGCTTCAAGATGAAACGTATGAAGTAATCAACACACTTATCAACAACCCATTAAACACTTTCACATTATGCAAGAATTGAAATTATCCGCAACGCAGCAGCTCCGGCGTGATCTGCTCGAGAAGTTCAACGACGTCAAGGCCGCCCGCGAGGCCTATGAGTTCATCGCCGGGGGCGAGGCCGTCGTGTCTGTCTCCGACCCCGAGGATGTCAAGGTCCAGCTCCTGGGCCGCGTCAAAACCGCCGACCGGGACGGGGTGTACCTCGTGACCAAGGATAACCGGCTGATCCCCTACGGCAACCCGGCCGACTACGCGGGCCGCACGTTCGTAGGCGTGGCCCTGAAGGTGGGAGATATGGCCATCCGTATCGCGCCGAAAGACCAGAAGGATGTCACCCTCACGAACAAGAAGGATGACGGTGAGACCGGCACGCCCTACTACTGCGACGATTGGGATCAGGCCCGAATCGCCCGCCCGGACGGCAAGGCCGATACCGAGCATATCAAGGCCGTCGGAACCGATATCGAGCTGGCCCCTGACGAGTATATCCCCTCCCTCTTCGAGCTGTACCAGATATTCATCTGGCGCAAAATCCTCGACGCGGCCCTCGAGTTCATCGGCCAGGAGCCCTTCGAGGATGATTGGTATTGGTCGTCAACCGAGTCCTCGGCGACGCCCGCGTGGGGTCTGGGCTTCGACCCCGGCAGTCAGGGCGGCCGCGCGAAGGCGTCGCGCAGGCTTCGGGTGCGGCCAGTTTCAGCATTATAGTTTTCGGTTTTTGATTTTTGTTTTTTGATTATGATAGCTACACTATCGGACGTCACCCGGTCAATCTGGGAAGCCGTGAAATTCATCTGGGCCACCGGGGCCGCCATCGTCACCATCATCATCGTGGCCATCCTCTTCACCATCATCGTGAACGAGGCCGCCAAGTGGATCAAGAAACTACCCTGGCCGTGGCGAAAGAAGTAATGACGGCGGCGGAGTACCGCGCACTTGTCAGCAAAGGGGGCTCACGGGCCGCTACGGCGACCCGGAGGCCCCGGGCTGATAAAGGGGCCGCCCGGAAGACGAAGGGCTCTCAACGGGGCCCGAAAGGGCCGCAGCGCGACCTCTTCACAGAGACGTGCCTGAAGGAGCTGGGGATCGAGGTCGTGAAGGAGTTTCAATTCCACCCGACGCGGAAGTGGCGCTTCGACTACGCGGTCCCCTCCCGGAAGGTGGCGCTGGAGGTCGAGGGCGGCGCGTGGACCGGCGGACGGCACACCCGCGCCCAGGGATTCATAGCCGATATGGAGAAGTACAACACCGCCGCCCTCTTCGGCTGGCGGGTCCTGCGCGTCATCCCCGACGACCTCCTCTCCGGCTCCACCCTCCAGCTGCTTCGCGCCGCCTGCAACTGAAATCCGCAACGACAATGTGATTGTATTGCAATCATTTTATTAACTTTGCACCACAACGAGAAAGATTTGAAGAAGACCGAGGCGTGGGAACAGCTCTTTACATATCAGGGCTGAAATCCACAAATGCAAGCACAGCCTGGAGAAACGGGGGCTCCCCCACAATCCTCGACCCGTTTCTTTTTAGCGCACAAACTCTAAATCACAGATACAATGGCAAACAAGAAAATCAACTACAAGGGCCTCCCGGAATGGATGCAGACCCTCGCCCTCTCCCCCATCGAGTGGAACGGGGTGCGGGCCTACGTCGGTGTCCTGCCGCTGGCGGCCCTCGCCCTTAACGAGGGACAGATCGAGGGCCTGCCCCGCAACCCCCGCGAGTGGACGCGCGACGACCTCGACAGCCTGAAGACCAGCCTCGAGGAGACCCCGGAGCTCTACGTCGGCCGTGGCGTCCTGGTCACCCCCGACCCCGCCTCCGAGACCTGCGTAGCCCTGGGCGGCAATATGCGCCTGCAGGCCTCTATGGAGCTGGAGTATGAGAGCGCCCCCTGCGTGATCTACCCGGAGGACACGCCCCTCGAGAAGATGTACGAAATCGTCATCAAGGACAATAACTCCTGGGGCCGCTATAATTGGGACGATATCGCCAATGACCCCGTCTGGCAGTCCCTCCCCCTCCAGAAGTGGAACACCCCGGTCTGGAGCGCACCGGAACCCGGCGGCTCGTCCGGCGGCAGCTCTTCCGGGGGCTCCGGCTCCGAGGCCGGCAGCACCACCTCGCAGCGCCTCCTCCTGCAGTTCAACAACAAGAAGATACAGATGACCGAGGAGGAATTCGAGGCCCTCTCACGACGCTATGACGAGCACGTTGAGAAGGTCGGGGCGAGCTTCGGCTTCGTGGCTTCCCTGCTCGGTCTGGAGGCTGGAGAGCAAGCGGATGGAGGGGACGGCGATGAGTAACCTCCGTATGCAGACCGTCCGGATCGCCGACATCAAGGGCGCGGAGTACAACCCGCGCTTCCTTTCGGATGAGAGCTTCCAGACGCTCCGCCGGTCGATCCGGGAGCTGGGCATCATCAAGCCCATCCTCGTCAGGGCGGAGAACCACGTCATCATCGCCGGGCACCAGCGCACCAAGGCGATGAACGCCGAGGGTATCACCGAGACACCGGCCTACGTCCTCCATAACCTCAATTACGCCGACGAGGTACGCTTCAACCAGCTGCACAATGCCTGCGAGGTGGAAGTGTCGCCCAAGGCCCCGCAAATGCGCCTGGCGGGCACGTTCGAGCCTGGCACCTTCTACCGGGTCAAGAACCGCGATATCCGCATCGAGGCGCTCGGGGATATGAACGCGATGTGCAATATCTTGGCGAAGCTGCTGATCAAGTACGGGGACTTCGGCTGTCCGCTCTGCACCCCGGACGGCCGGGTGCGCGTGAGCGCCGCCTATGCCTGGGCCGCGAAGGTCACCGGCCACGATATCGACTGCCTCTGCCTCGATGAGCGCAAGATGGCCAAGGCCGTCGGCTACCTCTCCAAGCAGTACGGCGTGTTCTCCTACGATATGCTCGAGAAGAAAACCTACCAGCAGCGCTACGCCCAGAAGAAGCGCCTCCGCGACGGCCGCAAGGGCGAGGCGAACTCCAACCGGAGCTTCCTCTACGAGAAGTATGCCCTCGACTACATTCACGGCCTCCCGAAGACCACGCGGATCCTCGACTTCGGGGCCGGTCAGAAGGACTACGCCTTCCGCCTGATGCGCGAGGGCTACGACGTCATCGCCGTGGAGCCCTACTACCAGAAGCCCGGGACGAACGATATCGACGTGGCCGGGAATATCGGGGACTTCAAGCGGGTGGCCGCCGCCATCGAGCGCCGGGGCCTCTTCGACATAGTGGTCTGCGACTCCGTCCTCAACAGCGTCGACAGCAAGGAGGCCGAGCAGGCCGTGATCCATTCCGTCATCGGCCTCTGCAGGCCCGGCGGGATGGTCTTTATATCCGGCCGCTCCTACGAGAAGGAGGCGAAGCGCATCGCTACGAAGGTGGTGCGCGTGGAGGACTCCCTGGTGAAGTTCTACGACAAGGATAACTTCTCTGGCATCTTCCGGAACGGCGAGTGGTTCTACCAGAAGTTCCACACGGCGGCCGATATCGAGGCCATAGCGGCCCTGATATCGCGCAAGCCCGCCATCTACTATAACGCCCAGGCCTTCCAGATAGTGGCCTGCCGCGACCAGCAGATTGATGAAGAACGTATAATCGAGGGGCTCCGCTTCGAGTGGAACCTGCCCCTCCCCAATGGAAAACGCTATGGACTATCCGACACCATCGAGAAGAGTTACCGCGCCCGGCGTGCCGACGATTAGCCTCTTCACCACCAAGGAGAACTTCCGGTTCCTCTGGCTGAAGTACGTGGCGGGCTTTGATCTGTCCGTCCACTGCGCCCGCTGTCTGGTCGGGACGTACAGCTCCCACTTCTCCAAGCACGGTAAGGTCAAGCGCCTGGTAGGAGCCCGGCTCAACGAAGCCCCGGCACAATTCTACTACCTCTGCGGGGTCACGGAGCCCTACCGCTGGAAAGACAACCTGCACGTCGCCTTCCGCTACAAGCCCGGCTCCGTCCTTCAGTACGACGACGGGAAGACCGGCATCGTCATCGAGGACGCCGAGCGCATCGAGATACGCAAGCTCCCGGACTACCACCTCGAGCCGCACGGCTCCGACCGGAACTACCACACCTGCCGGAATTGGCGGTTCGCCTACCAGATAGTCCACGACGGGCAGCTCCCGGCCGAGCTCTGGCCGTAACAGTACAACAACAGATGCACCCCTCCCCGAGTACGGGAGGGGATGCGTCGCTTCAAGAGAACACCGATAAACCGCTGAACAATGGCAAAATACAGCCCGGAGCTTCTTAACGAGATAGTGGCGTGGGTGGAGGAAAACGGCCTCTACCCGCAGCGGTGCGGTGCGCCCATCAAGCAGCTCTGCGAGAAGTTCAAGATCACCTGGGACACCTACAAGGCGTGGTCCCGGAAGTCGGATTTCTCGGATGCCATAAAACGCGCGAACGAGCATTTCTCCGTCTCGACCCTTGCCGAGGTGACGAACGCCCTGAAGAAGAAGGCCCTCGGCCACCGCGAGACCGTCGAGCGCCAGGAGGCCGGTCTTACCAAGGTGATAGAGTACGACCCGGCCACCGGCAAGAAGAAGCGCGAATACTATGACCCGGAGCTCAAGACCGTCAAGGCTGTCCGCGAGACGATATACTTCCCGCCGGACACCCCGGCATTGATATTTATGGCCACGAATTTAGACCCCAACAACTGGGTGAATACCGCAAGGGGCGGCGAGCGTTCAGCGCCCGCCACGGAGCCGCCACGCCCCCTGACGGCAAAGGAGCTCAAGGAGTTCAGGGGAAAGCTGGAGGAGGAATACTGATATGGCAACTGACCTCGACGCGACAAGGGCGTGGACGGATGAATCCACCCTCAATTTCACCCGGTATATGTTCAAGATGAAGAACAATCGCCGGTACGTCGTCGGTGAGCACCACCGTATCATCGCCAACGCCATCGACCGCATCATCGCCGGAGACCCAGAGTACCGTAACACGATGATAAACGTCCCGCCCCGATACGGCAAGACCGAGCTCATCAAGTCTCTCGTGGCGAAAGGCCTGGCCGTGAACCCGCAGTCCCTCTTCCTCCACGTCTCCTACTCGGCCGACCTTGTCATCGACAACAGCCGTGAGATACTCGAGACCGTCAAGAGCGACTACTACCGGAGGCTCTATCCCGAAGTCCTGGTCTTCGACCGGGGCACGAAGAAGTGGAAGACCACCGTCGGCGGCGGGCTCTACGCCGTGGCTTCCGGCGGCCAGGTCACCGGCTTCGGCGCTGGCCAGGTTAACGACGTGGACGACCCCGACCTCCTCGATTACGATCAGGCGGCCGCCCTGCTTCCGGAAGAAACCGGCTACCGGTTCTCCGGGGCTATCCTCGTGGATGACCCCCTGAAGCCCGAGGACGCTGTCTCCGACGTGATGCGTGAGCGCGTGAACGCCAGGTATGAGAACACCATCCGTTCCCGCGCCAACTCCCGTTTCACGCCGACGGTCATCATTATGCAGCGCCTTCACGAGCGCGACCTTTGCGGCTACCTGCTGAAGACCGAAGGCCGCATCGAGGAGGGCGGGAAATGGAAGGTCATCTGCCTGCCCGCGATCTCTGTGGATGAGGAGGGCAACGAGCACCCGCTGTGGGCCTTCAAGCACAGCCTCGCCGAGCTCCACCACCTGCAGGAGGTCGAGCCCTACGTCTTCGATACGCAGTATATGCAGAACGCCCGGCCGATGCAGGGCCTGATGTACGAGAGGGGCTTCCGGGAGTACGACGTCCTCCCCGTCGGCCATTACGTCATCAAGAACTACACCGACACAGCCGACAAGGGCACCGACTTCCTGGCGTCCGGCTGCTACGCGGAATTTGACAATGGAGACTGCTATATGCTGGACGTCCTCTACACCGACAAGCCTATGGAGTTCACGGAGCCGGAGACCGCCCGGATGCTCACCCGCAACGGCGTGGCCACGGCCACCATTGAGAGCAACAACGGCGGCCGGGGCTTCCGTAGGAACGTCGAGAAGGCCTGCCGCGAGCTGGCCAACCGGAACACCGCCTTCATCGACCTCGACCAGACGGCCAACAAGGAGGTGCGCATCTTCGGCAAGAGCGCCGAGGTGCAGAACACGATCTATATGCCCAGGGGCTGGAACGTCCGCTGGCCGCTCTTCTACAATGCCGTGACATCCTTCCGCCGGGAGGGCCACAACGCCCACGACGATGCGCCCGATATGCTCACGGGCATCTGCGAGACAAAGGGCTCACAGTACCGCAACAAATGGAGTAGAACATAACACCCATATCGCTATGTCACTGATAGATAAGATTAAAGCAATTTGCACCGGGGCCTGCCCCGGCTACGCCTTCGAGTACGAGACCTCGAAGATGATGAACGCCAAGGCGGATGACCGCCCCTATCCTATGGTCTTCCTCGAGGAGTTCCCCTCCCAGGATGGCCGTTACATCCTCCGCTATGGCCTCAAGAAGGCCGTGGTGGTGGAGCTCTCTTTTATGCGCCTGGCCGACCGCGAGAACTTCCAAGGGGACGCCATCGACCGCGAGCGCATCCGTGAACAGATCGAGGAGGAGGCCGTGCTTCCCTTCATCAATGCCTTCAACGCCAGCGGCCAATTCGAGACCGTGGAGGAGTTCAAGGTGACCCCGGAGCCCCCGCGCTTCGATGCGGCCGCCGTGTCCGTCCTGCTCGTCTTTGAGGCCCGCTACAAGCTCTGCTGACGCTATGGTACGGATAGGGAAATACGTCATCGGCCACCTCGATATCGCGGGCGGCGCTTTCACCTACGGGAACCGCATAGCCCTGGGCGATATCTTCCGGGATGACAGCCGGAGCACCTACCAGAAGATGCGGGACGCCTTCGTGGAGCTCTACGGCTGGAGCCCGCGCCTCCTGCCTATTGGCCGCCGGGTGAAAGCCCTTCGCCGGGTCGTCGATGAGTTCAAGGGCTGGCTCGAGAAGGAACAGCAGCTGCTCACCTTCGAGCCGGAGCCGGACCAGATCACGGCCGGCATCAAGGAGCTGGCGAAGAAGGTCGGGGATATGGGTACGGTCAAGGCGCTGGCCAAGGCCTACTCCCAGGATCCCGACGACATCCTCCGCTGGGAGTACTCGAAGGTGTTCGGCATTCTCTTCACCGACCTCGAGGAGTACAAATACGAGAAACGCTATAACAAGGTCATCGATGGAAAGACTCGAAAATATCCTCGCCGATGAGCTGCAGCTGATGGTGGCTGATATCACCCAGCGCCACATAGCTGCTGGCCAGAAGGTCACCGGGCGCACCATAGCCTCGCTGGAGACGGAAGTCCACGTCGCCGGTGAGGCCGTGGTCGGATATCTCTCCGGTGCGTCCTACTTCGGTGTCCTCGACAAGGGCTCCGGCCCGTTCCGGAAGAAGGGCTCCGACCGAGAGCGCCAGCAGTTCATCAACTCCCTGGCCGAGTGGTGCCGTTCCCGGGGCTTCCCGGAGAGCGGCCTGACCCCGGAGCAGTACGTGACCGCCGCGAAGCGCCTGAAGTGGTACATCGGCAAATACGGCTCGAAGCTCTACCGCGACAAGTCCCGCCAGGACCGCGTCATCAGTCCAGCCGTCGAGGCGTTCCAGCAGCGGCTCAACGGCCGCGTCTCGACGCTCATTGAAACACAGATCAGGAATAAATTCTTCAACAAGTAACGACTATGGCATCAACACCCTCTTGGCAGACCCCTGCCACCTACCACACCGCCTTCAACCCGGCGGCCTTCATCGCGGAGCTGAACTCGCAGGACATCGAGACGGTGACGCTCCGCATCTACGACGCTGGTACCGGCCAGCTCTTCCAGACTCTCAAGGCCGAGACCTTCGAGGGCATCGCCCGCTTCGACGTATCGAGCGTCGTCCGGACGGCCTTCAACCGCCAGCTCGGCATCGCCTCCTATGACCGGGCCCTCTCTTTCCGCTACCGTGCCGTCGGCCCCAATGACGTCAATTTGGGGACGTTCATAGCCCTCAATGCGGCAGCGCAGGTCGGAGAGTCATCCGATATGTCGGCGTGGCTGAATAAGGCTTTGACGCGCTTTGAGAGCCTGCGGAAATACACCGGCTACGACCTGACCGTCGCCGTCCTGACCTCCAACGGTACCACCCACACCACCTACACCGGAACGGCCATAGGCGGGAAGGCCGTGGTGGCCGCCTGCACCCCCGACCAGCCCTTCTACGTCCGCTGGATCAATATGCAGGGTGGTGTCGATTATTGGATGTTCTCCCGGCGCCAGGAGTTCGAGGAGAGCGTGAAGCAGGTGAGCTCCTACGAGGTCGTGGTGGACTCCGTCGCCCGCACGAACAGCCGGGCCTACTCCGTGACCACCGAGAACCGCGTGACCGTCGGCGCTGACGATATCCCGCCAGAGGACTACAACGTCCTCAAGCGCCTCCCCTTTTCCCCCTCGATTGAGTGGTACAACGAGAGCCTGGCGAAGTGGATTGCCCTCTCCCCGGCGAAGTTCACCGGCAAGATGCGCACCCGTGACAAGCGCCACTCCATCGAGGCGACCTTCGACCTCCCCCGTCTCATCCTCCAATACTGACGCGTTATGACAGAAGAAATCTACATCAATGGCGTGCTGATGGATCAGGCCGAGGGGAAGGCGGCGCAGCTGGTGTACCAGAGCCCCTTCTTCACCGACATCGACAACATCGTCTCCAACCGCACGAACTCGGTGGACTTCCCGGCCACCCCGAGGAACCTCCGGGCCGTGGAGATGGCGCACCTCCCGGAGGGCAGCTCGCTCTTCGGCTTCAGGCGCCACGCGGCCCGCTACTTCCGTGACGGTGTGCTGATATTCGTCGGCTACGGGACGCTGCTGACCATCACGCCCACCGCCTTGCGCTTCTCCTTCGTCTGGGGAAACGCCTCGGTCTTCCAGACCCTCTTCGACAATAAGCTCCGGACGCTCCAAGGGGACAGTGACTACGTGACGTGGAGCGAGTACAACGTCAAGAATAACTCCCGGTTCTGCTCCCGCGTGAACTACGGCTATGCAGCGCCCCTGGGGCACCCGTACCTCCCCGTCAGCGAAATTCTCTCGAAGATTATGCTCCGGGACGGCATCACCATCGACAACCCGGAGATTTTCAATGAGTATGTCATCCCCATCCTCGGTCGGGCGGCCGATGAGCGCTCTCTTGAGAACCAGGCTTTCAAAATCCGATACGGCCAGCTGCTTATCAAGCAGGGCGGGGTCTCCGGAGCCTATGCGATGGGCTACGCCTTCCTCAAGCCGCGTGCCAACTATGACACCGACCTCGAGGGCCTCTATGACACCGAGAAGGATAACGGCATCTACAACATCGACGGCATCGAGACAATAACGCTGAAGATGCGCCAGGGCTTCCGGATTCGCACTATCGGCTGTCCACAGTCCTCCTACTCGCTCTTCCGCGTGATAGCTGTGGATGAGGATGCCAATATGAGCAACCCGAATAACCGGTACCTCAAGGACATCCGCCTCGAGAACGTCTATTCATTCCAGCCGGACGTGCAGACCTACGACACGAAGATTGACGAGTGGGAGCTGCAGCAGGACGTGGAGGAGGAGCTGTCCGTGACCGACTACAAATACATCGTGCTGCTGGCGGCCTACAACGGGCAGAGCGGGACTATCCTAAATATGGGCGAGCTCCGGCTTGACCACGAGACGGATGACCTCGTGCTCCCGGGTGGCCTCTTCCCGCTGTACTACAACCTCCCGGATTGGACGGAGAGCCAGCTGCTGAAGAACCTGATGAAGCTGGAGGGGGTCTTCGCGGTGTGCCCGGACAGCCAGACCATCCACTTCGTCCGCGTGGACACCCTCTTCGAGAACCGGAGCCTGGCGCTGGATTGGACTGACCGACTGATGCTCACCGGCGGGCTCCCCTCCGAGAAGGGGATGTCGCTCTCCGGCTTCGCGCAGGTCAACCACTGCAAGTATGCCGAGGAGGAGACCGTGATGAAGAACTGCGACGCCGATATCCTCGTGGATAACGAGACCCTCGACAAGGAGCAAGACCTGGTGACGCTGGACTTCGCCCCGGCCCCCGATGACTACATCGAGCTCTACACTGTCGAGGGCGGCTCCGTCACCGATGCGCAGTTCCCCAACGAGTCGCAGGTGGACTTGTATTCGACCGACCTCGAGGATAACCTGCAGTTCAAGGAAGATGCGGCCGCGAGGGTGCTGCGGTACAATGGTACCACCGAGCAGACCCCATCCGGCGGGACGCGCCCGGTCATCACCTTCGACCGTCTGGAGTGGAAGAGCGTGCTGCAGCGGAAATACCTGCTCTACCAGAAGCTCGTCCGCCATCCGAGCGTGCTGAAGGCGAGCGTGCTGATCACTCCGGCGGAGCTGGCCGCCCTCGACCTCTCCGTCCCGGTGTACAGCTACACCCTGGGCCACTTCTACGCGATACTGAAGCTCACGACGAAGAGCGCCCGCGTGGCGGACGTGGAGCTGCTGCAATTGTCAGGGGATGATGATTAGAACACCGGCGGGAAATGCGTCGGGTCGTTATCGACGTGGACGTCCTTGGACTTCACGAAAAGACCGGCCAGGATGCATAAGACCGCGAGCCCTATGAAGACCCACTTGGCGACCGTTATGATGAGTTCCGTGAACATATCCGATTGGTTTTCTGGGGCTAAATTAAGAAAACGAGCACAAATAAACAAGTTTTAATTAAAATTTTTCTACGAATATGGCCGATAAAAGAGTGCTGCTCGAAGTCGAGCTCAATATGACCGACGCCCTCAAGGAGATGGCGTCGTATGAAATCAAGATTGACGAGATCGCCGCCAGGGAGAAGGCCCTGCGCGACGAGCTCAAGCAAAACAACCGTGCCACGGCCGAGGAGCGCCAGCGCTACGTCGAAGTCAAGCAGCAGCTCTCCCTCCTGACCGAGGAGAAGAAGGCGTACCGGAAGGAGGTCGGCGAACTCTCCCGGGGCATCCAGAACAATATCATCGCCGAGAACAAGTACAAAGACACCCTGAAGGGGATGTGCGCCCAGCTCTCCATCGCGAAGGATGAGCTCCGGGCGATGAAGACCACCGACCCGGGCTTTGCCGCCAAGACGAAGGAGGTCGAGGCGCTCAACGCCAAGATCAAGGAAATGGAGGAGGACTACGGTGTCTATACCCGGAACGTCGGCAACTACGAGGGTGCGCTGAAGAGTCTCAAGGAGGAGATCAGGGCCCACACCGACGCGCTGGTGGCGCTGAAGCTCCAAGGGGACGAGAACAGTGAGGCCTACCGCCAGCACGTTGAGGAGCTCGCCAAGCTGAAGGACGCCCAGGCTGATATCAACCAGCAGGTCAACGCGGCCGCATCCGACACCCGGGGGCTCGACACCCTCTCCAACTCCCTGACCACGCTGACCGCCGGCTTCGCCGCCTATCAGTCCATCCTCGGCCTATCCACCAAGGAGAGCGAGGAGTACAAGAAGGTGATCAAGAATATGCAGGCTGCGACCGTCGCCCTTCAGGCGGCCATTCAGCTGCAGAACGCCGCCCAGAAGCAGAGCAACGTCTATCAGCTCGCCTCGAACATCGTCCGGAAGGTCGGCATCGACCAGACCGTCCGGGCTACGAAGGCCGAGGCGGCTCACGCCGCTATGCTGAAGGCTGAGACCACCGGCTCGAAGCTGGCCGCTGCCGCACAATGGCTCTGGAACGCCGCCCTTGCTGCGAACCCCGTCGTCCTCCTGGTCACCGGAATAGCCCTGCTGGCGGCCGGTGTGTTCGCGCTGACGAAGGCTTTCGGGGGGAACCAGAGCGCTATGGATAAGGCGACCAAGTCGGCCGAGGCCTACGAGCGCAAGCAGCGCAAGACCGAGCAGGCTATCTCCAAGACAAACGCCACGCTCATCTACAACCAGACGAACATCGTCCTGGCCTACGACAAGGAGATTGCGGCGATGATCAAGTCCGGCGCCACGGCCGAGCAGATAGCCCGGAAGAAGGAGGAGATGGCGAACGAGCTCGCCAACGCCGAGATAGCCAGCGCCGAGGAGCGCATCAAGGCCGAGAACGAGGCTATGAAGCAGGCTCTCGAGAACTACCGGCTGCAGAAGGCCGCCCTCGATGAGCTCATCCGGAAGAAGGGCCAGGACGCGAAGGCGACCAAGGAGCAGGAGAAGGCTGCGGAAGAGGCGCTGAAGAGCTACTACGAGGCTGTGAACACCTACAACCAATCCCTGCAGGAGCAGTCCAACAAGCGCCTCGAGATACAGCAGCGCGAGTACGACCGCAGGAAGGAGATGGCCGACAAGCACTACGACGCTATGGCCAAGCACTACGACGCCCTGCTCAAGCTTCAGCAGGAGGCCCTGAAGATTCAGGAGCAGTACGATTACAACTCCAGCCTCACCGCCGCCGAGAACGCCGAGGCGAAGTTCCAGCATGATATCGTGGCCGCCGCGAAGGCCTACGACCTGCAGGATAAGAACGAGCGCCGGAAGCTCGCCCTCCAGCGGAAGTACGGCAAGATCACGGCCCAGGAGTATAAGGATTCCCTCGCGGTTCTCGATAAGGCCTACGACGCCTTCTCCGTCCAGCAGCTCCAGCAGATAACCGACCACCAGCGGGCCGCCGTAGAGGCTATGATAGACCTCGCTGGGGGCCTTTCGGTCGAAGACCAGATCAAGGAGACCCGGGCACAGTTCAAGGCCGCCAGACAAGCCCTGATGGACGACGTCACCATGACCTCGGAGGAGATAGCCTTCTACGAGAAAGGGCTGGCCGAGCAGGAGGCAGAACAGATCAGGAAGATTCGCCAGGGCGCTGTCGATAAGGCCGGGAAGGATATCGAAGACGCTCTCGACCGTGTCTATAAGACCGACCTCCGGAACTTCTCCGATGTGGAGACCGAGAAGCTCGCCCTCTCCATCGAGAAGCAGAAGCAGCTCATCGCCGACCGAAAGAAGGCCGGGCTCACCACCTACGAGCAGGAGGCCGCCCTGGCGAAGCAGGAGGCCAAGCTGCGGCAGGCCACCCTCGACAAAGAACTGAAATTGTCGTGGGACAATGCCCGGGAGCAGTTCCGGATCAAGAAGGAGTATCTGGAGAAGGAGCTGGAGCTGGCCGAGCTGTCAGCCGAGCGCCGGGCGGAGCTGGAGGAAGAGCTGGCGCAGCTTATGGCCGAGCATAACCAGCAGAAGATAGACAACCTCCAGCAGTATGCCGATGCCGGCATGCAGATTCTCACCAGCCTCAATTCCGTCCTCTCCAGCCTCGGAGACCGGGAGGTGGCGAAGGCCGAGGCGGATAACAACGCCAAGAAGAAGTCCCTCGACAAGTCCCTCAATGCCGGCCTCATCAGCCAGAAGGAGTACGACGCGAAGGTGGCGCAGATGGATGAGGAGCTTGATAAGAAGAAGGCAAAGATAGCCCATGATCAGGCCGTCCGCGAGAAGGCGCTGGCCGTGGCGCAGGTGGCCATCGATACCGCAAAGGCCATCATGAAAATCTGGGCCGAGGTCCCGAAGGTTGACTTCGGCGTATCTACCGGAGTGCTCACCGGCATAGCCGTGGCCCTGGGCGCCGCGCAGATTGCGGCCATCATTGCAGAGCCAATCCCGACGGCCCGCGAGGGTGGCATGGTGAAGGGGCCGAAGCACGAGCAGGGCGGTGTCCTGGTGAACACCGAGGGCGACGAGCGCATCATCAGCTCCCGGCCGTCCAAGGCCTTCCCTGAACTTCTCAATCTCATCAGCTACCTCGGCAAGCACGGGGGCATCCCTGACACCGGCTTTGCAGCGAGGAACGGCGGGGCCTCCCCTGCCTATGAGCCGCAGCCCGTGGCCATTGACTATGACGTGCTGGCAGACAAGGTCGGAGAGCGCTTCGATGCCGCCGTGCGCGAGATTCAAATCTACACCAGCGTACAAGACGTCCGCGATGCCGAGGAGCAGTACGCCAAAATCGAGAATTCAGCCAAGATATGAGCCTATGACCGTCTATGACCTTGCAATATCGCTCCCGGCCGATACCCGCAGGATGCTCGTGAAGGCGGGCATCCTATCGGGCAATATCGAGCGGAACATCTATGTCTATGAACTCTTCCAGCGCTGCCTGGCGTCCGGGATGGCGAAGATGGACGCCTATATCGAGGTGGGCCGGAAATGCTTCGTGAGCGAGGATAACCTGCGGAAGATCATACGCAAGATGAGCGAGGATATCAGCGATTGGTAAAAAGATTGGCCAATGATTTACGGATTCTTTTCGCCACTTTTGCAGCCGAAAGGTGATTGCAATACAAACACAAATCGAGCGCTATGATTGAAATTAAACTCCATAACCCGGTCGCCAACGAGGCGAATGCCTGGCTTTATTGGTGGGACGGCTATGAGGGTGTCTTCTCCCTCGAGTTCGTTGATAAGCTCTTCGAGGACCATCCGGAGGAGACTGACTTCAAGTTCAATATCCACTGCCCCGGCGGGGAGGTCGAAGAAGGGCTGGCCATCTATGACCGCCTCCGCACCTCCGGCCGGAATATCTACATGAACATCGAGGGGGGCTGCCACTCCATGGCCGTCGTGCTTCTCCTCGCCGCCCCTCTTGCGAACCGCACCGCCAACCCGAACTGCCTGGCCCTGATACATCAGGTGCAGGGCTTCGCTTCTGGAAGTGTCGATGACCTCGAGAAGGCTGCCGAGAACGCCCGTCTGCTGCAGAACAAGATTCTGGACATCTATGCAGACCGCACCGGGAAAGACCGGGCCGAGCTGGAAGCCATCATGAACGAGCAGAAGGAAAGGACCGCAGAGGAACTCCTATCCTGGGGATTCATTTCGCGGATCAACGCCTATAACACAAATCTCAAATCATCTAAAAATCAACGCTTTATGAGCAAAGAAACGAAAAAGAACCTCAAGCAGCGTGCGAGTGAGTTCCTCAACTCCCTGCTGGGAGCCGTCGGCGTGGTGACCAACTACGAATTCACCGACCCCGAGGGCAACGTCCTTTTCGAGACCGAAGAGGAGACCGACACCCTTGTCGAGGGTGAGACCAAAGCCTCCCCCGACGGAGTCTTCACGATTGCGGACGGCCGCACCGTGACCATCGAGGGCGGCGTCGTGACCAAGGTCGAGGAAGCCTCCGGCGACGGCGGTGAAGGCGGCGAGGGCAGCGAAGAAGGCAACACCAAGACCGGCGAGGGCGAACAGAACCTCGAGGAGCAGGTGACCAACCTGAAGGCCGAGAACGCCAGCCTCAAGCAGCAGCTGTCCGATGCAGCCGAGCTCATCAAGGAGCTTCGCGCCAACATCAAGTCCAACTACCAGGTGCCCGCCCGCCAGAACGGCCAGAAGCGGAACACCCGCGTCCAGACCACCGCGAAGACCGCCAGCGACATCAAGGAGGAGATTCGCAACAACCGCAAGAAGAACGGCCCGAAGGCCGAGTAATCCGTAACCCCTAAAAATCAATGCACTATGCCTCAGAGATCAAAACTCGACCTTACGAAGTTCGACTTCAGTAAAGAGGAAATTAGGGCCATCAACGAGCTCGTTTTCGAGGAGCTCACCCAGGCCCCCGAGCTGGCTGCCCTCCATTCCATCTGGACGGGCATCGAGTACAAGAAGCAGATCGGCTTCATCACCGGCTCCGGCCTGGTGGGTAAGAAGAAGCAGGGCTGCAACCCCCAGGCGCAGGATTGGAACATCAACACCCGCGCCGTGGAGTGGGACCCCGTGGATTGGCAGATTATCATCACCGAGTGTGCTGACAACCTGAACGACACGGCCGCCACCTACTGCCGCAACAACGGTGTCCGCATCGACGACCTCACCGACACGGACTATATGGATATCCTCGTGACCGTCCTCAAGGACGCCATCAAGGACTTCCTGATCCGTCTGGTGTGGTTCAACGACAAGGACGCCGCGAACTACCACGTCTCCGAGCTCCCGACCGCTGCCGCCACCGAGCAGACCGCCGGTTCCGCCCTCGTCGGTACCGTCTATCTGGCCGTGACCGCGACCACCGAGGGAGCCGTGAAGTGCGCCCTGGCCAATGGCACCGTCATCTACCTCGCTGGCTCCGCCGCCACCGGCAACGCCCAGGAGGGTAAGGTGTACTACTCCAAGGACACCGAGCACAAGACCTCCGTCGTGGACGGCGGTATCATCACCGCCGGTCTGGACGTCGATTACTTCAACCTGCTCGACGGTTTCTTCAAGCAGCTGCAGGCTGCCGTGACCGCCGACAGCACGAAGCTCGTCACCATCGCCGCCAACAACGAGGCCTCCAAGGCCGCCCAGCTGGCCGCTATGACCCCGAACGCCGCGTACAACGTGCTCAACACGATGTACTACAAGCTGAAGCCTAACGTGCGCAAGCGCGGCAAGGCCCGCTTCTATATCACCCAGACCATCGCGGACGGCTACGAGCAGTATCTGTCCAGCGTCGAGCATCACGAGCTCACCTACCACAACCTCGTGGACGGCCTCAAGGCCTTCAAGTTCCGCGGTGTGGACGTGGTCCCGATGCCGATCTGGGACGAAATGATTCAGGGCTACAACGACCTGGGCGACACCTACTACAAGCCGCACCGCGCCGTGCTGATTGAGCAGGAGAACCTGGCCGTCGGTACCCCCGAGGAGGAGAGCTTCGACGAGCTCGACGTCTTCTACGACAAGCCGTCCCACGTCAACCACATCGAGGCCGCTGGCCGCATCGACGCGGAGCTGCTGAACTTCGATCGTTTCGTGTTCGGTCAGTAGTCCAGACACGGGGAGGCCGGGGCCGCAAGGCGAAAACCCTAACCGGCCTCCCATTTTTATCAACCCTCAAACAGAATTTCAGCTATGCCTAATTGCGCACAACTTTCACAGAACCTCGCCCTCGCCGCCTGCCAGAACTCTGCCCCGGGCCTCGAGGCCGAGCTGGTGCTGATCAACTTCGACGACGTTGACCGCACCCAGAGTGTCGTGACCGGCAACGTCATCAGCGACCTCGTCCTCAAGACGGGCAAGACCGGCTACCACTACACCTCCGAGAAGAACGCCTTCGAGGGCGACTCCCCTCTCAACAAGGGCACCTACCGCACGGGCTTCAACCACAGCCTCATCCTCCGCGCCTTCCTGAAGAACCAGAACGTCAAGGACGAGATCAACGCCCTGGCGAAGTCTCGCTTCATCGCGGTCACCAAGAACAAGGACACCGTGAGCGGCGAGACCAAGTTCGAGGTTTACGGCTGGGAGAACGGTCTGGAGCTCTCCGACCTCTCCGCCCCCACCACCGACGGCGACGGTGTCATCTACACCATCACCATCGCCACGGGCGAGAACCAGCGCGAGAGCGAGCTTCCGAAGTCTTTCTACAAGACCTCCGCAGACGCCACGCAGACCGCCTACGAGGCCCTCTACGACGAACAGTAAGAGCCTATGACACCGCAGGAATATAGGGAACGCTACGCCGGTCTGACGAACGCCCAGGTACGGGAGCTCATCAAGACCGACGCGGCTTTCCGTCAGGAGACCGAGGCGCTCTATACGGCCACCTTCAGGGCCCAGCTCAACAAGAGCTGCTCCGAGTGCTGGATGGACGCCTACGTCCTGCTTATGAAATCCGATATCACGAAGATTATGGAGAAAGCAAAGACCAGTTTCGAGCTCCGGGCCGGTGCCCTGCTCGTCGATGTTGTCAACGGAGACAACGCCAAGCTCGCCACCCGTCACAACCTGACGGACGAGCTTGCGCTCTATCACCTCTCTACCAATCCCAGCTATCGCCCCCTCTTCTCGAAGGTCCCCGAAGACCTCGACGAGCGCCTGCTGGAGTACGTGAACCGCCAGGCCGCCGGTGCGACTGCACCGAAGAAGGCCGCAGAAGCCCCGTCAAATGGCGTAGAAGCGCCGAAGAGCGCCGAAGCCGATAAGGAACCCGTCGAAGGTGCGAAAGCCCCTGAAAATGGCCCGAAATCGCCGGAAGAGCTGCTCGCTGAGGCAGAGGCCAACTACAAGAAGGCCCGCACCACCGCCAAGGGTGCCGCGACCAAGCTCCAGAACCTCGAGGGCGCGGAGGAGAAGGACGAGAAGAAGATCGCCTTCGCCCGCGAGAGCAAGGAGAAGGCCGTGGCGGCTCTCGTTGAGGCCGCTATCGCCTACCGTGACGCGGCCGACGCCGCCGGTGTTACCGTGGACGTCGAGGAAGCCCCGAAGAAGGCTGCCGAGGAGCCTGAGAAGCCGGCTGAAGAGCCTGCCAAACCGGCCGACGAGCCCGAGAAGTCCGACGAGGGCGCGGAGGAGTAGTCCGAGGCGATGTAACCGGACAAAGTGAACAACGAAACCGGGGTCCGGCGCTCCGCTACGGGCGGAACCGGGCCCCATTTTTCAAAACAGAGCACCCAGAACAATGAAAGCCAGCAGACTAAAGACCGAGAAGCGTGTCGAGAGCCTCAATAACAAGAGCCTCGGCGTGCAGAGCTTCGGGCAGGAGAACGACTACCCGCAGCGGCTCATCGAGATAGTGGACGCCAGCGCCACCGGGAGCTCGTGTATGAGCATCTACAAGAAATTCATTGTCGGCAGGGGTTTCGCCCAGGCCGATTTCTATAAGGCCGTCATCGACTCCAAGGGGACGACGGTCGATGCGCTCCTCGACGGGGTCGGAGAAGACCTGGCGCGGTTCAAGGGTTTCGCCCTGCACGTCAACTACAACGCCCTCTACCAGATTGTCAGCATCCAGCACGTCCCGTTCGAGTGGCTGCGCCTGCAGGCCCCGGATAAGGACGGCAGCTTCGACAAGATCGCCCTTCACCCCGATTGGGGCCGCCGCAATACCGCAATCAAGAAGTTCGACCCGAAGGATATCGTCTGGTTCCACTTCTTCAACCCCGATCCGGAGGTCATCGCCAAGGAGGTCTCCGAGGCCGGGGGCTGGAACGGCTACAAGGGACAGATCCTCTACTTTTCCGGCGACGGTGACCGTACCTATCCCAGCCCGGTCTATGACGCGGTCGTGACGGATATGTCCTCGGAGGAGGGTCTTTCCAACATCACCTACCGCAACGTCCGGTTCGGCTTCCTTCCGGCCGGTATGGTCATAGACTACGACAATACCAACAACAGCCAGGAGCAGGAGGACGAGACGAAGAAGGAGCTCACCGAGTACCAAGGGGACACCGAGGCCGGGAAGCTGATGTATATCTGCATCAAGAACGGCGAGCAGAAGCCGGAGTTCATCCCCTTCGAGTCCCACAACTTCGACAAGGATTTCGAGAAGGCGGAGAGCAAGACCCCGGAGATTATCGGCCGGGCTTTCCAGCAGCCGCCCATCCTTCGTGCGCAGGACGTGGGCGCGAACTTCGGGGCGGACCTGATGCGTAACGCCTACGACTTCTACAACTCCGTCACGGAGACCGAGCGGGACACTATCTCACGTGTGTTCGCCCGTGTGTTCGGCTTCTGGCACGACCCGGGCATCAACCCGGACCGCGACTACGAAATCCTCCCCAAGGTGTACCGCATCAACGCCACCCTGGCCGAGCGCCTCGGTGACGCATCGACGGAGAAGATGCTGGAGATCATCTTCGACACCACCAAGGACCAGACCGTCAAGGAGGCCGTGCTGAAGACCGTGTACGGGCTGGAAGATGACGAAGTGCAAACCCTCTTAATCCCGGCAAGACAATGATCATCACCGTCAACGACATCCGAACCTACCGGCAGGTCGCCCGCAACATCGACGACTCCCGGGTGGAAATCTACATCCGCGAGGCTGAGAGCCTCGATATCCTTCCGGCCATCGGTGCCGAGGAGTACGACCGCCTGACGGCCGAGACCCCCGACCCGGCTCTCTCCGATGATGAGCAGCTGCTGCTCTCCGGCGGCACCTACGAGGATGAGGCCGGCGTCAAGCGTCGTTTCGAGGGCCTCAAGGCGGCTCTCGCCTACTTCGCCTACGCCCGTTTCGTGCGCAACCACCAGCTCAACGTCACGCCCTTCGGCGTGGTGTATAAGGACGGTGACGAGAGCACGCAGACGGACATCAGAGCCATAGCGGCCGCCTCCAAGGACGCGGAGCGCATCGGTCAGGAATACCTGGCCGGTGCTGTCGCTTTCTGGAAGAGCCGCAGCGGCTCCGGCTGCAACGGCAGGCCCGCACCCCGCCGCCACCGGTTCGTCCCCATCAGCAAGAAGTAACGGAAGGAGGACGGGCCTATGGCAGGAACTGTAAGACGCGCCAGCGCTGCGACGAAGCTGTTTCTCTCCCTGATTGCCGGGGAGGGAATCGTGTTTACGCAGGACACGGCCAACAAGCGCCTGACGATCAGCACCCGGCTCGGAGACTTCTCCCTCACTATGACCGTCCCCAGGGGCCTGCTCGTGGATCCCGCTACCATCGGGGCCGAGGGCGGCACCTTCGCCATCACCTACGAGCCCGGCTACTCCATCCCGACCGATGAGAAGCAGGAGGCGTGGGACAATGCCGCCCGGCTCGCCCACGAGCACCTGAACAAAGCCGTCCTCGACCTCTTCGGCAAGGAGGATTTCGAGAACGTAAATTGGGACGGGTGGGAGCTCGCCTACAAGTCGCAGCACCTCCGGAAGGATATCGCCGACACGGCCACCGCCCTCATCACCTTCCTCGGCGGAGCAGAGTTCGGCTCCTTCAACGAGGGTATGATGTTCGGTACCGGCGGCAAGATCGACGACCACGGTAACGGGGAGCTCGAGAGCCTGAAGGTGCGTAGCTACCTCGAGGTGCTGGAGCTCATCGTTAACCGCCTCGCGGCCATCGAGGGCGACCAGCTCCTTACGGAGGGCGACACCATCACCGGCGTCACCGACCTCGGGGACGGCACCTACCGGCTCCAGCTGCAGGAGAAGTGGGACGGCTACTTCACCGCCCAGGCCCCCGGGAATGTCATCAAGGGAATCTTCAACACGCTCACGGACGGACACGGGGAGACCTCCCTGGGCTCCGGCCAATACTATACGGCATGGATGAGGGTTCTGTCTGTGAACACGGCCAACAATACCATCGAGGTCATCCCCTACCCGGATGATCAGGTCCCCGGCGGACGGAACTATCTCCCGGCTGAAATGATGAAGGTGGCAAGATGGGGCAACGTCTCCGACACCCGCCGCCAGAGCTGCCTCTATCTCTCCTCAACGGAGGGCCGTATCGTGAAGCTCGCCCACGTCACGAAGCCCATCATCGACCAGACGAACTACGGGTTCGTCATCGGCGAAATGCCGGACTTCATCCGTAACTCCGGCCTCCCTATCCAAGAGGGCGCGGACTACGCCTACTTCAAGGGCGTGGTGGTGCAAGACCTCCTGCGGATGGACTACCAGGGAAACCCGGTCGTCACCTACGTCGATCGCGGGGCCTGGGTGGCCAACCCGACGGAGCCGTACCACTGCGAGGCGCTGAACGAAACGACCGGGGTCTTTGAGACCTCGGACGTCTGGTATATGGGCTGCAAGTGGCGGGCGCTCGTGGATGAGCCCGACGAGGCTCCGGCGTGGAACTCCCAGCAGTGGGCACAGATCGAGGGGAACCCCGCGTTCGAGATTGAGCTGGAGAGCAGCCGGGGCGACTATTTCGACTTCGATGACTTCCGCACGGTGCTGACCGTCCACGGGAAAATCTACAACCTCGACGTAACGAGCGATATCCGGGACGCTGACGTACAATGGACGCGCTACTCCGAAGACGCTTCCGGCCAGCCCCGGACGGCCTCCGACACTATCTGGGCCACCCGCAGGGCGGGAGCCGGAAAGACACTCAGCCTCACCCAGGAGGACATCGACTTCGTCGGCGTGGCGCTCCCCAAAGTGTTGCGCTTCACGGCCACGGCCACCCTCCGGGATGGCTCTTCTTCCCAGGCATCATTTGAATACTCATAGCACGTATGAAAACAAAAAGATTCGACTTTGACTTCAAGCCCCTGCGGATCCTCACCTCGTTCGGCGTGGTGGGCTCCGTCCCCGGGCGCCAGGTCTATGACAGCAACCTCGCAGAGTACACTCCGGACTATTCCGTGACCCCGCTGGTGCTGCGCCTCTCCGTCTCCCGGCAGGACCCCGACGAGGTGCTGGCCAATGGCGAGGTCAACAACGCCCTGACGAATGTCCGGTTCTACGAGATAAAGAACGGCGTCAAGACGCAGATTCTCGCGGCCAACACCGACTACACCATCGAGACGTCCGGCAATAACGCCGGGCGCATTCTCGTGAATACGAACGTCGCCTATCTCTTCCCGGTGACCATCATCGTCGAGGCCGACTACCTCGACACCCGGCTCAACCAGACCCACCACATCGAGGAGTCCTTCCTGATCATCTGCGACAACGGCTCCCCGGTACAGCCGGAGGTCGAGCTGGATATCGACGACCAGACCGTCTGGAACCCCCTGGCCGATGTGGACAGCGTCGTCATCACGGCGAAGCTCCGTCTGGGTGCGGCCCTTGCGGCCTACGACAGCCACCTCCTCTTCAAGTGGCAGAAGCTTCGCGGCAACGGTACGTGGAGCGACGTCGGGGCCGTGGAGTACGAGGACTATGACTGCGCGGTCAGCAGCGAGGGTCAGCAGCGGAGCCTCACGGTGAACCGCCGACTGATGGGCCCGAACCTCCGGCTGCGCTGCGTGGCGCTCTACAACGCCAGCGGCTCCGTCTCCGGTATGACCATCGGCGACTCCACTCCCCAGCGTTCCTTCGACATCGTCCGGCGCATCCCCAAGTACGAGTATGATATCCACGGAGTCCCGACGAACATCCCGCCGGGTTCGCTGTATATCAGCCCGGAGGCCGTGGTGAAGGACGGCAACGGCGTGGTGGCCAACCCCGACCGCGAGCTGCACCTTCTCTGGAAGGCCGCCTCCAACCAGCAGAGCGGCTCACTGACCTACGAGACCGTCGGCGAGGGTATGAACCCAAGCATCCCCACGCGGAAGATCGTCAACCAATACGGTATGGTGCTGGGCCTCGACCCCGTGGACGCAGGGCCGGAGGCCGCGTGGCTGGACAGCGACGACGCCTACATCGTGGACTCCGACGGGGCTATTCTCCTGATTAAATAACCTCAAAAACCAAAGTACAAATGGCAAGGTATATCAAAGCAAACCCGAAGGTGGTGGCGTTCCTCCACCTCGAAGACACAAGGAATCAGCTGCAGGACGGCAACTACCTTCTGTGGCAGGCGGATATGCTGGAGTTGGATATGGGTTCCCTGGTGAACCTTCCGGCTATCCTCGACGCCATCGGCGGCATCGCCCTCTCGGCCCACGAGGCCCGGGAGGAGCAGGACGGGACCGTGCTCCGGCCCCTGCCCGTGGCCACCGACCCGCGTTTCATCTACACCCCTCCGACGAGCCCGCAGACGCAGTCCCCGGAAACGGGCGAGAACGCCCCGCAGGCGGCCGTTGAGGAGTCGGAGGGTCAAGGTATCAGCCCGGAGGCTGAAAGCCCCGCAGAGGGCGCGGAAACAGCCCAGGAGGGCGACCAGGAAGAGAGCGCCGGAGACGGCGGCGGTGACGAACCCGAAAACGGTGAGGAGGACTAACGTATGAGCGTAGCATCTGCATCACGCACCGTCAAGTGGATAAGCAAGGCGGGCACCTACTCCGCGATGATTTCGTCCCCGGCCGGTGACCTCTACCAGATGTGGGAGGGTACGCAGGCCCAGGTGACGAAAATCTTCCCGGACTTCACGGCTGGCAACGCCAGCTCGAACCCCTACTATCACCCGATACTGTATTTCGTCGCGGCCTCCAGCCGCACGGCTGAGGGCGTGGTGACGCCCGACAGCATCGACTTCTACATCGGCAACACAAAGCTGACGTGGAGCGGCGACACCTCGACCAACAGCTTCGGCGGTGAGACTGGACACTTCAAGAAGATCAGCCCTTCGGGTGGCCAGCTCTACTACGGCATCCAGATCGTCAAGAATCTCGTGGTTCCTTTCGGCTTCGCGCCCGTGACTATCCGTATGGTCTCGCACGTGAGCTACGGTGCCCAGAGCGATGAGCTGGAGGCCTCCTACTCCATCCCTATCAGCGTCTCCACGGGCTCGACCTACCGCGTAACCATCGCGGCCGGTGACACGAAGAATTTCGTCATCGTCGAGAAGGGTACGTCCTGCAAGCTGAGGGCTATGGCGTTCCAGGGAGGGAACGAGATCACGTCGAACCTCTCCTACGTCTGGGAGAAGCTCACGAGCTCCGGCTGGCAGACGCTCTCCGCCACAACCCAGCAGCTCACCGTCTCCGACACGGATATCGACACCTACGGACAGTTCCGCGTGACGGTCTCCCAGGGAGGCACCGAGCTCGGGAAGGATATCCAAGGCGTGATGGACGCGTCCGACCCCTACGAGATTGACCCCGTCCCCAGCCCGGAGGACGAGTGCATCGAGGAGGATAACGTCAACCGTGCGAGCGTGACCTACACGCCCCGCCTGGTGAAGCGCGGCACCACGACCGCCATCACGACCGGCCTCGCGGGCTTCACGTTCATAGTCAAGGACGCGGCGGGCGTGTTCCTGAACCCGGCGGCGGAGCGCACCACTCCCCGCGCCAGCGCAACCGTGACGGCCGCCTACTGCCAGCAGGCAGGTGGCGACGTCTCCGTGGACATCTTCGCTGAAATGACGTAGCCTATGGGAAGGGAAAAACCAGCCTGCCACCGGACGGTGCAGTACCTCAAGAAGGGGGACCCGGGGCCGCAAGGCCCCAAGGGTCCTCTGCCCGTTCCCTACGGCATCTATGACCCGAACACGACCTACGTCTGCGACGGCATTATCGCGCCCTACGTCCTCTGCGAGGGGCAGTATTACGTGATGAACAAGCAGGTCAGCTACAAGGGTGCGACGGTCGGCCGGAGCCCGAAGCAGGACTACGCGGCCTACGGCAGCAGCGCGACGTGGATACTGATGGAGAAATACAAGGCGGCCTTCGTAGAGCTGCTGATGGCGGACTTCGGCAAGATCGCCTCGGCTATCTTCTACGGCAGCCTTATGTTCTCCCAGGAGGGCACCATCAACGGGAATGCCAGCTCGAACTACGAGGCGCTGCACACCAAGAGCGACGGAGACGTCCGGGAGAATGCCGGGGACTTCATCCCTAACGTCTGGATTAACTTCCTGAAGGGAACGCTTCACGCGGTGAATGCGGTGATCAAGGGCGTCATCGAGGCCACCTCCGGCTCCTTTGCCAACGGCACCTTCACGCAAGCGGATATCAAGTCCGGAAGCATCGGCGGGTTTGAGATTGCATCCAACTGGCTGAGGGCCCTCGGGGATGACTACGGCACAATGGTCAGCCCGGCCACCATCCAGACTTACGCGAACAATCACGACATCACCGACGGAAAGGTCACGACCAATTTCGAGACGCATCCATACCCGTCTGCTTACAGCTACTTCTACATCATGCAGCGACTGACATCGGAAATGGTGCTGAACGCTGCCGACTACGGCTCATCCCTGCGCTCCAACATACTGATGTACCTGAAGGCTACCGGCGCAAAGCGGGCGTATTATGACAGCGCCGGAAACCCCCGTGGCGGTAACTTCGCCGCGTGGTGCGAGGGCGGTATGTTCGCGGGTCTCCGGCCGCACACAAGGCATATCAATACGACCGCCACCTTGGCCAATACCGACCACACGATCATCTGCAACAACGCCTCGGAAATCACCTTGACGCTGCCACGATATCCGGAGGTCGGGCAGACGTTCAAGATTTGGCACACGTCCAGCAATGCCCTGAATGTCCAGACGTATAACGCCGGGACGCGGAGGTACATCTACCGGCTCACCAAGACGACCGGGTATGACTACTCGTGCCAATCCGGCGCTATCGAAATCATGGAATTCGTCTATGCGCACAACCTCTATCACAACTCAAGCGCAGAGGACGGTCTTTGGATTATGGTCTATTACGGAAAGAACGCATAAACCTTTATTCATCAAAAAATTATGGCAACAACAAGAAAAATGAACGACCCTAACATCCCGATCCTATCAGGTGTCGGGAGTGAGTACATTGTCCTCGCGGACTCAAGCGGCAAGATGAAGCGCGTGAGTCTGGCCAACCTGAAGGCCTCCATCCTCGGAGGCGCGAACTTCAACGACATCTACGACAATGTCTTCATCGCCTGCCACCGCAAGAGTGACGGGCTGATGTTGCAGTGGCGTCCGGAGGACTGGCCAGCCCAGCAGAATGCCGGGGAGGTAGCCGACGGCGTGGCGCTGATCGTCGGCGATAAGCATCTGCTCGTCGCCCCGACGGAGGCGGACAGCAACGGCCTCATCTGGTCCAGCGCAGCCGTCTCCGGCGGTGGTACCACAACCACGGCCAGGCTCACGGCGCAGCAGGACTTCAACGGCAAGGCGAACACCGCAGCTCAGATTGGCCACACGGAGTGCCAGGGCACCAGCTATGCCCCGGGATTCTGCGCTGCATACTCCCGCTCCAACGGGGCGGCGACGCCCGCCGGTGTGTTGGCAGGACAGTGGTGGCTCCCGTCCCTGGGAGAGCTGTACCTGATCTTCCAGAACTACCACAAGATTAACTACGCCCTCTCGCTGATCACCGGTGCCGTGCAGCTCCCTGCAGCAGCGCATTGGAGCTCCACCGAGTACTCGGCGACGTACGCGTGGGGTCTGTACTTCCGCTACGGCGATCAGTACAACGACGCGAAGGCGTCGCGCAGGTATCGGGTGCGGCCAGTTTCAGCATTTTAGTTTTTGTTTTTCGGTTTTTCGGGGGACGGGCTCGTCCCGTCCCCGGTTTTTGGTTCATTTGACATTTTGACAAGATTGGAACAATGAAAGGAAAGAGAGCGTTGATTTTGGCATCCGACACCGACGCCTATAAGGCGGCGGTCGAACTCTTCAACAAGATTATTGACGTCATCCCGAACATCCCGCACGACTTCAAGTTCTCGGTTGGGAAGGATATGCAGGCGCTGGCCATCCGCGTGATGGTCGGCATCCAGCGGGGCTATATGATCAAGGAGGAGAGGTTGCGCTACCAGCGTGGCGTGATTGCCGACATCAACGTCCTCTCGACGCTGATACGGACGGCTGGGGAGCGGCATTGGATCGGTACGAACAAGCACACCGACCTTGCCGAGCTGGCGCGGAACATAGGAAAGCAGGTAACGACTTGGAAAAACTCGCCCGGACGGGGCCCAGCGCCCCAGGGTGGCGAGAGAAGCCAGAATCCGGGAGGTCAAGGCTGACCGGAGCGAGCAGTTTCCATTGATAAATGGGCCCAGAGCTCGCATCGAGCATAGCCCCGCGAGGGGTATTTGGGCGGGTGGTGCACCGAGTACTCGGCGACGAACGCGTGGAATCTGAACTTCAACAACGGCAATCAGAACAACAACACGAAGGCATCGAACAGGAATCGGGTGCGGCCAGTTTCAGCACTAATAATGGAAAATATCGGGTATGGCGGAAATATCAGGTCTGTTCGAGGCCTACTACGACTGCAGGAGCGGGAAGAGGGGCAAGCGGGCGGCCATCATTTACGAAATGGACTACGAGAATCGTCTTTTCGACCTTCTCGACCGCGTGAATGACCGCACATATCACCCAAGCACATCAAATTGTTTCGTCGTCACACGGCCCCGGCATAGGGAGGTGTTTGCAGCGGATTTCGAGGACCGGATCATCCACCATTGGATAGCCCTCCGGCTCGAGCCCCTCTTCGAGGAGGTCTTCTGCGAGCGCACCTTCAACTGCCGGAAGGGTAAGGGTCAGCTCTTCGGCATCGAGATGCTGAAGGCGGATATCCGGGAGTGTTCCTACGGGTACACCAGGAGCTGCTGGATATGCAAGCTCGATATCAAGGGCTTCTTTATGTCAATCGACCAGCGGATGCTGGCGGATATGATTGACAGATTCATCCTGACCTACTACAAGGGGGATGATACCGAAGACCTCCGCTTCCTTTGCCGCACCGTCATTATGCACGAGCCCGAGAAGGACTGCATCAAGCGCACTCCGGATTGGCTCTGGGATTTCCTTTCGGCCGACAAGAGCCTCTTCACCAACGGCGAGGGCAAGGGCATAGCGATCGGGAACCTCTTCGCACAGCTCTTCGCAAACTTCATCCTCAACGAGCTGGATTGGTATCTGGAGGAGCTGGGCTTCAAGTACCACGGGCGCTACGTCGATGACTTCTACATCATCCACGAAGACAAGGCGAAAATCCTTGCGGCCATCCCGCTGATCCGTGCCAAGCTCGAGAGCCTGGGCCTCCGGCTCCACCCGAAGAAGTTCTACCTCCAGCACTACACGAAGGGCGTGTCCTTCACCGGCGCCATCGTCAAGCCGGGCTGCGTCTTTTCCGAGGGCCGCACCATCGACGCTTTCGAGGCGGCCGTCCGGAGGCTCAACCGGGCCAGGAACAAGGAGGAGCTCTTTGCCGGCGTCCAATCGGTCAACAGCTACCTCGGCCTGCTGCGGCACTATAACGAGTACAACGCCAGGAAGAGGATTCTGCAGCAGATGTCCCCGAAGGTGTGGAAGTACTGCTACGTCTGGGGACATTGGGAGGTGGTCAAGATCAAGAACCGCTACAAGCCGAGGAACATAGCGCGGCAGAGAATACGGAATGGAACCTATTACATTGACAGCTGACGACCTCGACACCGAGCTGGTTCAATACCTCTCCCGGGCCTACCTGGTGGAGGTCTGGGAGAGCGAGGGAAAGATACACTATAAACTCACTAAATATCAAAACAATGGAACAGTTATTTAATGGAGCGATTACGGTGCGAGGGATCGCATTGTTCGCAATTCTCATCGTCTTCATCTACGTCTGGGTCTTCCTGGTCTCGATGCTCGACCTCCGGGCCGGTATCAGGAAGGCCAAAAAGCAGGGCGTGTACCGCAGCAGCAAGAAGCTCCGGCGCACTGTGGAGAAGCTGACGTTCTACTACAACGTGATGCTGGCTCTGTCCTTCGCGGATATGCTGGCGGTGGTGGCCATAGCCCTGCTCGGCATCCCTATTCCGCGCATCCCGTACCTTTCGTTCATCGGCGCTTTCGGCGTCGGCATCATCGAGATCAAGAGCATCATCGAGAAGGCCGAGGATAAGCAGAAGGCCGACGTGGCCGACGCCCTGGCCGCCCTCTCGCAGATTCTCTCCAAGGACGAACTCAAGGAGCTCATCTTCCGGGTGGCCGGTAGCCGTGGCGCTGCTGACTACCTGCCCGAAGGTGCGGGCTTCGCCGGGGAGGGCGAGGAGGTATGAGGCGGCCGGTGATCCTCGTGGATAACGGCCACGGCCGCGACACGAAGGGGAAGTGCAGCCCGGACGCGGCGAAGGGCCTCATTCACTCACCCCACTACTTCAAGGAGTTCTCCTGGGCGCGGAAGTGTGCCCAGGGGATTGTGTCCGTATTGACGGCCCAAGGGTACACCGCCTTCCTGCTCGTCAAGGAGGAGGAGGATATCAGCCTGCAGGAGCGGGTGGCCAGGGCCAACGCCTACTGCCGCACCTACGGGAAGGAGAACGTCGTGCTGATATCAGTCCACGTCAATGCAGCCGGGAACGGGAGCCAATGGATGAACGCCCGGGGCTGGTCTGCGTTCACGACGAAGGGCGTGACGGAGTCCGACCGCCTGGCGGCGAAGTTCATCGACGCGGCCGATGAGGTGTTCAAGGCTCCGCTCAAGGTGCGGAAGTACTCCTCGGCCGACAAGTACAGCCGCGACTTCGAGGAGAACTTCTACATCCTGCGGAACACGGCCTGCCCGGCGGTGCTGACGGAGAACTTCTTCCAAGACAACCGGGCCGACGTGGAGTACCTGAAGAGCGCCAGGGGCCTCGGGGACTGCATCGAGTGCCACGTCCGGGGGCTGGAGTATTATATCGAGGAGCGTTATGGGAAAGCGTGAGCGTAAGAGGTGGCCGGTGATGGAGATATTCGTCGCCTGCCTTTGCTTCGGGCTGGTGCCCTTGTTCCTGGTCTCCGGGTGCGGTGTGCTGAAGCCCAGGCCCGGAACGTCCGTCCGGGACAGCTCCCGGGTGGAGGTCCGCTGGAAGATCGAGCGCATCCACGACACGACCTACTTCCCCGTCCCGCAGATAGTCGAGAAGAACGTCACCAAGGACACGAGCTCCCACCTCGAGAACGATTGGGCGAAGAGCGACGCGCTGGTGGCCGACGGCCTCCTCTACCACTCCCTCGAGACGAAGCCCCGGAACGTCCCCGTCCCCGTCGAGAAGGAGACGGTGTATAAAGACAGCATCGTCTTCCGCGACCGTGAGGTCAAGGTGCCGGAGCCGTACCCGGTGGAGGTTCCGGCGGAGCTGACGCGCTGGCAGCAGTTTCGCATCCGGGCCTTCTGGCCGCTCATCCTGGCGGCGGTGGGGCCGTGGATATGGAAGTACCGTAGCAAGCTGCTGAAAATCTTGCGGAAGCTGATTGGACTTTTCATATAAATGCCTATCTTTGCAGTGCGCTCTCCCCTACCCGGAGACGCTGACGGGCCGGTATCTGGAGACGGCCCTTTCACAAGTGGAAGCGTGATTGTAATGCAAACACCTTCGGGTAGTCGCGGTGCTCATTTGTTGCTCGACGGGTAGGAGGATTGCGTAATGGATTATGAATTAAAGGATTAAGTCCGTAAATTGATTTTCTGCATCGGCAAGTGATTACACCCCACCCCTGGTCACTCCGGAAGAATGCGACATCTCACTCCAGGCGCGCACCGAGCGCGTGAACGCCTGGTGCCGGCAGCTGGGCAAGAAGAATGTCTGCCTTGTTAACACACGCCCGACAGTCCAGAAGGATTGCCGGGGCATATTCATTTCGATAAACAGAGAATTTACCAGCTACTCCTCATCCGGCTGCTGGCCGTCGTGGGCCTTCCAGGCGCACTCCGTAATCTTCATATCCGTAAACACGGCCGTAAAAGAGGATTCCTCCGGGGAGCAGGCGTAGATGCCGAAGCTGATCTCGTCGGTGGCGGCGTACATATGGCAGACGCGCATCTGGCTGAAGTTGATTCCATCGGTGGAGCACTCGATGCAAAAGTCGTCCTCCCTGCGGGAAAGGCGGTACCACATCGTCTTTACATCGGCCGATATGGCCGTAGTGGCCCAGTCGGAATAACCGTTGTTGGTGGCCACACTTCCAAGGTGCTGGAACTCCTCGTTCTCGAACTCGACGGAACCCTTAAGCCAGTTGTCGCTGTCCAGGTACATCACTATGCCGCACTGGTCGAAGCGCTGATGGCTCTGTGTGAAGTCCGTCTTCACCATGAAGCTGAAGAACTTCTCCCTGGTCTTCATCTGAAGCACCGGGGCATTATCGTTCCTGAAATGGTAGTATGTCCGCTGCCAAAGGTCCGTGTGAGGGGCCGTAGTAATGGAGATGACACCGTCCTTCATTTCACAGGCAGCAGGCTCTCTGGTCCACTGGAGCTGGTCCAGATCGATTTGTCCACCACATGCGAGAGCCTCGGCTACGCTGTCGGTAAATTCAGTGTCAGACGCTTTCTGTGACGGGTTTCCGCAGGCAACTGCACAGAGGCAGAGGCCTAAGCAAAGGAGTTTGGTGATGTTGGTCATATGGTTGATGTAAATTCAGATTTATTGAAGCAAAGTTACGCATTTTCGGTGACATGCTTTCATATCTCTCCCGGCTGGTACCAGCAGGACATCTCGAAGAGTATTCGTACCTTTGTACCCGGAGGTCTGATGCCTGACTTCTATTGTTAACACCCGGTGCGGTCCTGCAGCAATGTATGACCGCACTTTTTGATTTTTGTCCCCCGGATACAGTGTTTTTGTCCCCCACCGGAAGAACCATCAAGAAAAAACTTGTCCCCCTAAAAATTTGGGGGACAATCGGGGGACAAATGTGAAAACACTAAAAATGTATTGTATTGATTTCTAATAAATTATCGTATTCATCTATTTCCTGCATCGGGGAGTAATACTAGCCCTTGAAACAGAAATATCCTCTCCAGCCACGTACGGAATAGTAAGAGTCGGCGCCATTGTGGAATGTAAATACGGTGTCGTAGCGACGCTCGCAAAACAATGCTCCGCCAAGGCTACGAATTGTTGAGG
>Ga0208297_1000795_pt1 | contig 45968 bp, 50 predicted proteins | sample LMS_cellobiose_e_FD_187367 | JGI IMG/M metagenome (GOLD analysis project Ga0208297, IMG submission 187367) | Rumen-fistulated moose microbial communities from Alaska, USA - LMS_cellobiose_enrichment (SPAdes) (version 2) | ecosystem: Host-associated > Mammals > Digestive system > Stomach > Rumen... | reverse complement strand
AATCAGGGACTATGAGGAAGAAAACAATCCCATTGCTGCATTCATTGAAGACCAGGGTGTGGAAATGATTGAAAACCAGCCCACAGCCGAAGTGTACAAGCGTTATCAGGTCTTCTGTGCAGACAATGCCCTGACACCCATGTCCAACATTGTGTTCAGTAAACAGGTGAACAAACGGCTGAACTTTGAAGTGAAATGCAGGAAGATCAATGGTAAGGTCATCAAAATTTTTGTAAGGTGGAAAGAAGATGAAAAAGTGGTGGACTAAAATCATGGCCGTGCCGGTCATTGTGGTCAAGGCACAGAGAAACACAAAACGGAACCTGGATAGGGCAACCATCAAACTTGGCTGGAAGGGCATTCTGAAACTGCTGATTCACAGAAAGATAGTGGTTGTAGTTTCTTATTATCCACTGATTCTGTCTGGAAAGGCAAAGATGAATGACAACGGTGACGGCACCTTCACCATGACTATGGAGAATGAAAACTATGAACAAGGATCCAAGGAAGAACGCTGAAGGATATGCGGATCCTACAGCCTACTATGGAACAAGGGAAATCATCCGGGAAGAATCCGAAGCAGACAAGCGTGTGAATGAACTGATCAAGGTGCTGAAGTTCATCATCCGGCAGTCTGGCTGTGAACTGATCACCCGGATCCAGATCAGGGACGTGAAGTCAGGAAGGGAATACAAATGAAACAGGATGATGAAGATCAGCTTGAATGGCTGGCACAGTGGCGAAGTCAACAGAAGGAAAAGAAGTTCTACAAGACCATGATTCACTATCACTGGAATGCCTTGGTGGACTGGATCAGAAAATACTTCAGAAAGGACTGGAAGAAATGAAACAAACACTTGAACAGAATGCCAAGCTGCTTGGTGTGGAAAACTGCCTGACACAGACCATGGAAGAATGCGGTGAACTGATTCAGGCCTGCAACAAGGTTCTTCGTGCCGGTGGCCGTGGCAAGCGCCCTGCCTGTACATATGAAGATGCCATGACCATGCTGAAGAAGGAACTGGTGGATGTCGGCATCATGATTGACGAACTGAAGTATCTGCTGTGCATGGATGCAGGTGAACTGGAACGGATCCGGCAGGTATCACTTCAGGAAACCAATGACCTGATCTTCGGAAAGAAAACCCGTGGTGGTTGATGGTGGTTTTTCGGAATAGTTGACTGGTAGTTGACTGAAAAATGGACTTGGTAACGGTTGCGGACATAGTTGGTAACGATTGAAGGTAACGGTTAAAACCCTTGAAATATAAGGCGGTAACGGTTGGTAACGGTTAAATCATCTTTTTATCTGAAATTAAAAAAATTATCAATCTAAACCGTCTGAAAGAAAAAATAAAAAAGAAAATATATAGTAGAGTGGGCACTTTAACCGTAACCAACCGTTACCTTTTCTGAAAACCGTTGATACATAAGGCCTGAAGGCGGTAACGGATAAAAAAGTTAAGTGGTACCTGAACCGGTACCGGAAAGGAAAGATAATGGGTGAAGAAATGACTGTAAAAGAGTATTTGAAGCAGCTTGAACTGCTGAATGAAATGATCAATCAGAAGGTGTCACAGGTTGATGAATTAAGGGAAATGGCAATGGGTGGGGGAATGGGGATCCGCTATGACAAGGATCCAGTTCAGACTTCCGTGTCAGCTGATGCAGGAACCAACAAGATCATCAAGTACATTGACCTTGAAAATGAAGTAAATGCTGACATTGACAGGTACGTTGACCTGAAGAACAGGATCATCAATCAGATCCACGGCATCAAGAACGTGAACCACATGAAGCTGCTTTACAAAAGGTATGTTGAATTCAAGCGGCTTGAAGTCATCAGCGTGGAAATGAACTTCAGCTATGACCACACCAGAAGGCTTCACGGTTATGCCCTGCTTGATTTTGAACGGACATACCATGATGATCTGAAGGGTGATCTGAAAAGTTGACATACAATGCCACATTCACCTGTGTTATACTGATACCGTGCAAATTTGCACACTGCAAAATAGACTGACCGGGCTGCCGAAGGGTGCTAAAATCTCCTGCCTTCGGCAGCCACTTTGTTTGTGGAGATAAGAAAGTGGGTGATCTCTTGCCAAGGGCAAAGAACGCAAAAACAGCGGATGCCCTTCAGTTATATAGGCAAGGGCATTCCCTGAAAGACATTGCTGACCTGCTTCAGGTTCCGGAAAGCACAGTCCGGTCATGGAAAAACCGTGGTAAGTGGGAATGCAACGAATGCAACGGAACAAATGCAACGGAAAAGACCGTTGCAAATGTTGCAAACAGAAAACCCAGAAGGGAAAGACAGAAGAAGGAATCTGTTGCCGTTGAAGTCCAAGTTGTATGTGAAAACCCTGAATTGACTGAAAAACAAAGGCTTTTCTGCACTTATTACGTCAGGTCATTCAATGCAACAAAGTCATATATGAAGGCATATGGCTGTGATTATTGGACGGCAGCCACAAACGCTGGCCGTCTGCTGAAAAAAGCTGAAATAGTTCAGACCATCAATGAACTGAAACAAGCCAAGATGACCAGGGAACTGCTGAAGGAAGAAGACATCTTCCAGAAGTACCTGGACATTGCCTTCAATGATATCACTGATTATCTGGATGTCATCCAAGATGATGAAGGACAGGTCATCCGGATCCGTGACCTGGATGAAGTAGACGGCACCCTGATCAATGAGATAGCACCAACACAGTATGGTTACAAGATCAAGCTGCCAGACAGACAGAAGGCACTTGACTGGCTGGCTGACCACATGGATCTGGCCACTGAAGAACAGAAGGCACGGATCCAGGCATTGAAGCAGAAGTCTTCCGGTGATCCTGCTGAACCGGAAGATGATGGTTTCCTGGATGCCCTGAACAGGTCAACAGCTTCAGACTGGGATGACTATGAAGATTAGTTCATTCAAGTTCAAACCATTCAGCAGGAAACAGCGTCAGATCCTGAACTGGTGGTGTCTTTCATCCCCCGTCAAGGATTATGATGGCATTATAGCAGACGGTGCTATCAGATCCGGCAAGACCGTCTGCATGTCCCTTTCCTACGTGATGTGGGCAATGTCCACGTTCAATGGGGAAAACTTCATCATTGCAGGCAAGACCGTGGGATCCTGCCGAAGAAACGTCATTAAGCCGCTGAAGCAGATGCTGAAAAGCCGTGGCTATACGTTTGAAGACCGAAGGACTGACAATGTGCTGGTGATCCACCGTGGGAAGATCACCAATGAATTTTACATCTTCGGCGGCAAGGATGAAGGTTCACAGGATCTGGTTCAGGGTATTACGGCAGCAGGTGCATTCTTTGATGAAGTGGCACTGATGCCGAAGTCCTTTGTGGAACAGGCCACAGGTCGCTGTTCCGTGGACGGATCCAAGTATTGGTTCAACTGCAACCCTGGATCACCATATCACTGGTTCAAGCAGGAATGGATTGACCAGCGCAAGGAAAAGAACGTCATATACCTGCACTTCACCATGGATGACAACCTGTCACTGTCCGAAAAGATCAAGGAACGGTACAGGAACATGTACCGTGGTGTGTTCTTCAAGCGGTACATCCTTGGTCTGTGGGTGATGGCTGAAGGCCTGATCTATGACATGTTTGATCCGGCCAAGCACGTGGTGCAGCCTGATCAGATACCGGCAATCATTCCAAACACCTGGCACGTGTCCTGTGACTACGGCACACAGAATGCCACGGTATTCCTTCTGTGGGGACAAGGCCAGGACAAGAAATGGTACTGCTGCCGTGAATACTACTATTCCGGCAGGGACACTGAACAGCAGAAAACTGATACTGAATATGCCAATGACCTTCAGAAGTGGCTGGACGGCATCAAACCACAGAAAATAGTGGTGGATCCGTCAGCTGCTTCTTTTATTGCGGAACTGAAGAAACGTGGGTACAGCATCAAGAAGGCCAGGAATGACGTGCTTGACGGTATCCGGTTCCTTGCTTCACTGCTGCTGAACGGTTCAGTGAAGTTCAGTTCAGACTGCAAAATGACCATTCAGGAATTTGCATCCTATGTCTGGGATGAAAAGGCCGCTGAACGTGGTGAAGACAAGCCGGTCAAGAAATTTGACCATGCCATGGACAGCAGCAGATACTTTGCATACACAATAATCCGGAAGCCTTCAGGGTTATCCGTCATGAAGTAGGTGATTCAATATGGAATTGGAAATTGTAAAAAAGATCATACAGAAGTATTCCGGAAGACGTGAAAGCTATGTGCATGAATCCATGATAGCTGAACGGTACTACCGGAATGAAACGGACATCCTGTTTGAACCGAAGAAGGTCAAAGAAGAAACCGTGAAGGATAATGAAGGCAATCTGGTCACCAGGGACGTGGCTGCACCAATGCGGAACGCTGACAACCGGATCCCCTTCAACTTCCATGGACTGCTGGTCAACCAAAAGGCCAGCTATATGTTCACGGCACCACCCGTCTTTGACATTGGTGCTGAACAGGCAAATAAGGCCTTGACTGCCTTCCTGGGTGACAAGTATCCGAAGGTGTGCAAGGATCTGTGTGTGGAAGCATCCAATAAGAAGACCGGCTGGATCCACGTCTGGTTCAGTAGGGATGACAACAGCTATAAGTATGCCGTGGTTCCTTCTGAACAGGTCTTTCCCATCTGGACAAAATCCCTTGACCGGCATCTGATGGGTGTCCTTCGGACATACCATGAAATTGATGATGACACCGGCAAGGAATTTGATGTCTATGAACTGTGGAATGATACAGAATGTGAAGCCTACTATCTGCCTGCTGGTGAAACACTGGAAGAAGGTCTGCTTCCCTATAACTGCTTCACGTTCATTGACGTGTACGGTCAGTCCAGCCAGGTGAATCAGTTCAAGCATGACATTGGTGAAACACCGTTCTTTGCCTTTGACAATAACAACATCCACACGGATGACCTGAAGAACATCAAACCGCTGATTGACGTGTATGCCAAGGTCTTTTCTGGTTTTGTGAATGATCTGGAAGACATCCAGGAAGTCATCTTTGTGCTGACTAACTATGGTGGCGCAGATCTGAATGAATTCCTGTCAGATCTGAAATACTACAAGACCATTAAAGTAGAATCTGACGGTGATGGTGACAAGTCCGGTGTTTCCACCCTGACCATTGATCTGCCGGTGGAAGCCAGGGAAAAGCTGCTGACCATCACCCGGCGCTGCATCTTTGAACAGGGTATGGGTATTGACCCGGATCCACAGAATTTTGGCAACAGTTCCGGTGTTGCGCTGAAATTCCTGTATTCCCTTCTGGAACTGAAGTCCGGCCTGATGGAAACGGAATTCCGGCCTTCCTTCGGACGGCTGATCCGCTGTATCTGCCGTGTGAATAACATTCAGATCAAGGATGATGCAATCATTCAGACCTGGACAAGAACCATGGTGCAGAATGATCAGGAACTTGCACAGATTGCACAGGTATCTGCCGGTGTGATCAGTGATGAAACCATCATCCGGAATCATCCGTGGGTGGAAAATCCCCAGGATGAAATGGACAGGCTGAAGGAAGAAAAGGCCGAAAAGATGAAGGAAGCGCAGGAAGCCTTCAATCAGCAGTATGATCCTTTTGGGAATATGACCAAGAAACAGCCTGGTGAAGGTGATGATGATGACGGCAAGGATCCTGAAGGAAAGGAAGGTAAGGCCGAATGAAGACTTCTGATCTGATCAAGCTGGGACTGACACCTGAACAGGCTGCAAGACTGTCCCGGAATGGTCAGTATTGGAAGATCCGTTTTGGCCAGGTGGAACAGGCACAGCATGACCGTGGTGTGCAGGCCTTCCAGAAGATTGATGCACAGTACCGTCAGGCACAGAAGGACATTGAAGCCAAGATTGATGCCTGGTACCGGCGCTTTGCTGACAATGAGGGAATCACACTTCAGGAAGCCAGAAAGATGCTGGATGCCAAGCAGCTGGCTGAATTCAAGTGGGATGTTAATGACTATATCCGCTATGGTCAGGAAAATGCCATTTCCGGCCAATGGGCAAAGGAACTGGAAAACGCTTCAGCCAGATTTCACATCAGTAGGCTGGAAGCATTGAAGGTTCAGTGCCAGCAGGATGTGGAAGTCCTGTTTGGTGCACAGGCTGACATTTTTGATCAGGCCATGCGTGACATCTACAAGTCCGGGTACTATCACAATGCCTTTGAACTTCAGAAGGGCATTGGTGTTGGATGGGACTTTTCTGCACTGGATCCGAAGCACATTGACCGGGTGATCAACACCCCGTGGACTGTGGATGGCAGAAACTTTTCCACCCGGATCTGGGACAGCAAGGAAAAGCTGATTGGTGAAATAGATCAGACGCTGACACAGAACATCATTCTGGGTAAGGATCCACAGAAGGCCATTGATGCCATAGCAACCAGACTGAACGTGTCCAAGTCACAGGCAGGCAGGCTGGTCATGACTGAAGAAGCATACTTCAGCAGCATGGCACAGAATGACTGCTTCAAGGATCTGGACGTGGACAAGTATGAAATTGTGGCCACGCTGGACAGCATCACTTCTGACATCTGCCGTTCCATGGATGGCAAGGTGTTCAAGATGTCTGAATGGGAAATTGGTGTCACTGCACCACCCTTCCACCCATGGTGCCGGACTACTACTGTTCCGGCCTTTGATGATGACTTTGGCCTGGTTGGTGAACGTGCTGCCAAGGATGAAAAAGGCAAGACATACTATGTGCCTGCCAATATGACCTATAAGCAGTGGGAAAAGGCTTTTGTTCAGGGCAATAAAACAGGACTTCAACAAGTTCAGCCTGTTCAACAGGTTCAGTCCGGTGGTATAATAGAACCTGATCCGTCTGTTGACAGAAGCAAGGCACAGAAAGCAGCTGATCCGGATGTCCAGAAGATCCTTGACAGGTATCCGGTCATTCATGGTGAACATACCTATGAACAGGACATCAAGGCAGTCAACCCACACTATGCTGAATCCAAGAAAAAGCGGAACAAGCAGTACACAAACAACTGTCAGCGTTGTGTGAATGCCTATGAAGCCAGAAGACGTGGATATGACGTTGAAGCCGGTGCCAGAATAATCAGCAATGATCCGCTGGCTGTCATGATGAATGACAAAGGGTGGGCAAATGTCTATGAAAATGGCCGTGATCAACTGGTTCAGTGCTTCAGCAATTCAGCGGATGGTGTCAGAAAGAAAGTCATTGAACAGATGAAAGCATGGGGTGACGGTGCCAGGTCTATTGTCCGTGTCCAGTGGAAAGGCGGCACTGGTGGTCATGTCTTCATTTCTGAAGTTCACGGTGATGACATCCTGTTCATGGATCCGCAAACTGGCAGCATGGACTGCCTGAACTATTTTGACCTGGCCAAGGTGAATAAAACCCATCTGCTTAGAATTGATGACAAAGAATTCACCACCTTGATTCAGGACTGCTGCTTCTATAAGTTAGGGGGACAGAAATGATAACCATTGAAAAAGCAAGAAAAAAGGCTGAAGAATATGCTTCAGGTGTGAAGCTGGGAAAAGCACTGGATGACGGTGAATACTTCATTTTTTCGTATGATGAAGAAGTGGATGAATCACCTATCTGTGTGAACAAGGAAACCGGTGAAGTTGATGACTACTTTCCACCGGATCACATGGAAGCATTCCTGAATGCCAAGGAAATTGAAGAATAAACATCCTTGATTATCAAGGCACCTGGAAACAGGTGCCTTTTTAATTGCCCTGAACATGGCATGAAACCGTTCATCCACCATCACACCTTGCTATGTGAATAAACTGGCAGAAAAACCTATCTACCGGAACCAACCGGAATAAAACAGGAAGAAAGGAAAGGTAAAAGTTATGTTGGAATGGTTACAGACGATTTTGGAAGGTGCAAAGATCACGGATGGAAAGCTGGATGTGGCAGCGGTCATGAACGCTGTCAAAACGGAATTTCCCAAGTTTGCGGTGCCGAAGGATGACTTCAACAGCAAGATCAATGAGTTGAAGACGGCCAATGACACCATCACCCAGCTGAAGAAGGATGCCAAGGACAATGCTGACCTTCAGGCCAAGATCAAAGAGTATGAAGACCAGGTGAAGAAACTTCAGAAGGATGCAGCTGACACGGCCAAGACCTATGCGCTGAAGGCCAAGCTGACTGAAGCCGGTGCCCTGGATCCGGACTACCTGATTTACAAGCAGGGCGGTCTGGAAAAGTTCACCTTTGATGCTGACGGGAAGCCCATTGGCATTGATGATGTGGTCAAACCCCTGAAAGAATCTGCACCACACCTTTTCAAGCAGAAGGAAGGTGCTGACTACAACCCTGCCGGTGGTGCAGGCGCTGGTGGTGGAACCACCAATCCCTGGAAGAAGGAAACCTACAACCTGACTGAACAGGGAAGAATTCTGAAGGAAAACCCGGTGCAGGCCAAACAGCTTGCTTCTGCTGCCGGTGTCACACTGAACATCTAAACAACATGAAAGGAAGGAATAAAAATGGCTGTAACAACTTTATCTGATGTCATTGTTCCTGCTCTGTTCAATCCCTACGTGAGCAACAGAACCAAGGAACTGTCCGCTTTGTTCCAGTCCGGGATCATCACTTCCAGTCCGGAATTTGATTCCCTGGCTTCCGAAGCGGCACCCATCCACAACATGCCGTTCTTTGAGGATCTGACCGGTGCATCTGAAGATGTCCTGGAAGGTCAGTCCCTGACGGCCAAGAAGATCACGTCCAACAAGGACGTGTCCACCACCATCCGCAAGGCCAACATGTGGGCTGCCACTGACCTGGCTGCCGCCCTGGCCGGTGCTGATCCCATGAAGGAAATCGGTGACAAGGTGGCTGCATACTGGGCACGTGAGTATCAGCGGATCCTGATCAAGATCCTTGGCGGTGTCTTCGGCACCTACACGAATTCCCAGTCCCAGCAGGTTACACCCCTGTCTGACCACATCCTGGACATTTCCGGTGGATCCGGTGCGGCTGCCAAGATCAGCGCTTCTGCCTTCATTGATGCGCTTCAGCTTCTGGGTGATGCCCAGCAGGATCTGACTGCCGTTGCTATGCACAGCGCCACCAAGTCCTACCTGAAGAAGCAGAACCTGATTCAGACTGAACGGGACAGCAATTCCGTTGAGTTTGAAACCTATCAGGACAGACGTGTCATTGTTGATGACGGTTGTCCGGTCACCGTTGGTGGTGTCTATACCACCTTCCTGTTCGGTCAGGGTGCCCTTGCCTTTGGTGAAGGTTCCCCGGTTGGTTTCGTGCCTACTGAAATTGACCGTGACAAGAAGATGGGATCCGGCATTGACTACCTGATCAACAGGAAGACCTTCATCATGCATCCCCGTGGAATCAAGTGGACGGATGCTGTCAGAACTAACGTGGAAACCCCGTTGGAATCTGAACTGGCCAACGCTGAAAACTGGCTTCGTGTCTATGAGCCGAAGCAGATCAGGATTGTGGCATTCAAGCATAAGATTGCTTAATATCTGAAAGGCGGTGAACCGTATGACACAAACAGAACTGAATACACTGGTGACCATGCGGTTGTTGACTTTTGGATACACAGTGACGGAAGCAGACAACAGCCTGCTGTCCTACCTGATCGGAAAAACAACTGAATACGTCTGCAATTTCTGCAATTTCCGGAATAATCCTGAAGACATCCCTGAAGCCCTGAAGTACATTGTTGCTGACATGGCTGCCGGTGAATTCCTTCAGCAGAAGAAAACCTTTGCCCCCAATGATCTGACTGGTCTGAACTTGGATGCCGCTGTGAAGCAGGTAACAACTGGTGACACTACCACGGTGTTTGGCACCGGGGAAGGATCCCAGACTGATGAACAGCGGCTTGATGCATTTATCCGCTATCTGCTGTCCTACGGAAAGCATGAACTGTACAATCACAGGAAGGTGAAGTGGTGAATGCCAACGTGACGGCTGCAAGAGCGGCAGCCAGGGCAGCTTATGAGGAATACCACTATGACGGGCTGGCAACAGTGTCAGAGTGGCAGAAGACAAAGAATGCAGAAACCAAGTTGACAGGACACGGTGAAGTTGTCGTTCTGACGGATCAGCCGTGTCATCTGTCCATTGAGGGAAAAGCAGCTGGTGAACAGTCAGCATCAGCTGCCAGTATTGTACAGACCACAAAACTGTTCATCAGCCCTGATCTTCAGATCAAGCCTGGATCCAAGATCACTGTGACACAGGCAGGTGTGACCAACGTGTACACCCACAGCGGAAAATCAGCTGTCTATGACACACATCAGGAAATAGTGCTGGATCTGTTTGAAAAGTGGGCATAAATGGCAAAGTTCGGAAGGTTGGACATCCGTGAACTGAAAGAGTTTGAAAGGAAACTGAAAACCCTGCCGGATCCGGATGCCTTCCTGGAATCCTGTGCAAAAGAACTGGCGGCAAGGCTGCTTAGACAGGTTATCAAAAGGACACCGGTTGGCCAGTATCCGAAGTCATCCGGAAAGAAGGGTGGAACACTTAGACGTGGGTGGACTGCCGGAAAGCGTGAAGGCGCTGCCGCTTATGCGGCGGCCATGGACGTGCAGCACATTGGCACCAAGTACGTGATTGAAATTGTGAACCCCGTGGAATATGCCAGCTATGTGGAATATGGTCACAGAACGGCCAACCATAAAGGCTGGGTGCCTGGACGGTTCATGATGACGATTTCTGAACAGGAGATCCAGCAGATAGCGCCACAGGTGCTGGAAGCGAAGATCAAGAAATACATGGAAAGGATGGTGTGACTATGATCAATGAAATCATTCAGGCAATGTCAGTGGCTATGGATACTGAATTTAATGCTGAAGATGATGCCTATGAAATCTATGACAAAGAGATCCCCCAGGATCTGAATGCACCTGCATTCTACATTCAGTCCATCAATCCTGACACCAACCTGTTCCTTGGAAAGCGGTACCTGGCACATAACCATATGGTGGTGCAGTATTTCCCGGAATCTGAAACGGACTACCAGGAAGAATGCAATGCCATTGGTGAACGGCTGATGTGGATCCTTGAATGGATCACGTGTGCCGGTGATGACAGGCCTATCCGTGGATCCAACATGCACTTTGAAGTGGTTAACGGCATCCTGAACTTCTTTGTGGACTATGAATTCTTCATCCGGAAGGTGGAAGAAAAGGACAAGATGGAAACCATGGAATTGCAGCAGACAGCAAATTGAAGAAAGGAATGAAACTATGGCACAGAAAAAGAATCCTTCTGTGGATGTTACTGAAGCTGTGGCTGATGCCAATGCTGAAGCCGTAGTTGCAGAAACAGTCACGGAAGTGGCATATGATAAGGCACAGCTTTTGGGCAGTGCCAAGTATGCTGCCAGAAGGGATCTGATCTATGCCTTGCTTGAAGATGGAAGAAAGTACACCTTCAGCATGGTGGACAGAATGATCAGTGACTTCCTTGGCAGTGATTTCAGCGAAAACAAAGAAAGGAAAGGTGACTAAGAATGGCATTAGGCGGTGGTTCTTTTATCACACAGAATAAAGTCCTTCCTGGCAGCTACATCAACTTCGTGTCTGTGGCTGCTGCCAGTGCCACCCTGTCTGATCGTGGTGTGGTTACCATGCCGCTGGAACTGGACTGGGGTGCTGAAGGCAAGATATTCATGGTTACCCAGGAAGACTTCCTGAAGAATTCCATGAAGTTCTTCGGCTATCCGTATGGTGATCCGAAGATGAAAGGTCTTCGTGACCTGTTTATGAATGCCAAGGTGCTTTATGCCTACCGTCTGAACAGTGGCGGTGTCAAGGCTTCCTGCACCTTTGCAACTGCAAAACATGCTGGCACCCGTGGCAACAGCCTGAAGATCGTGATCCAGGCCAACGTGGATGATCCTACCATGTTTGACTGCTACACCTACTTTGGTGACACGGCAGTTGACATGCAGACTGTGGCTTCCGCTTCCGGTCTGGTAGATAATGACTATGTGGACTTTGATCAGACGGCTACCCTTCTGGTGACTGCTGCCACCCCGTTGACGGGCGGCACCAACGGCAGTGTTTCCGGTACTGCATACCAGTCCTACCTGGATGCTGCTGAATCCTACCGTTACAACATCATGGGTGTTGTCACCACTGACACCACCATCAAAGGTCTGGTCAAGGCCTTCCAGAAGCGTATGCGTGAAGATGTCGGCATGAAGTTCCAGGCCGTGCTTCATGACTATGCCGGTGCTGACTACATGGGTGTGATCAGCGTGGACAATGACACCACTGACAGCGGCTGGTCTGCTGCTTCCCTGGTGTACTGGGTGTCCGGCGCTGAAGCTGCCTGTGCTGTCAACAAGTCCTGCCAGAACAAGAAGTATGACGGTGAATTCACGGTTGACGTGGACTACACCCAGTCTGACCTGGCTGCTGCAATTCTGGCTGGCAAGTTCGTGTTCCACAACGTGAACGGTGATGTCCGTGTCCTGGATGACATCAACACCATGCTGACCACCACGGATGAATGTGGTGACATCTTCAAGGACAATCAGTGCATCCGTGTCATTGACCAGATTGGCAATGACATTGCCGTGCTGTTTGCCACCAAGTACCTTGGTGTGGTGCCCAATGACAAGGCCGGACGGATCAGCCTGTGGTCTGACATCGTGAAGCATCATGAACAGCTTCAGGAAATCCGTGCCATTGAAGACTTTGATCCGTCTGATGTCACGGTGGAACAGGGTGACACCAAGAAGGCCGTTGTGGTCACTGATGCCGTCACCACTGTTGGTGCCATGTCCAAGCTGTACATGACCACCGTGGTTGCGTAAGGGAAAGGAAGGTGAACAAGAATGCCTAACATTACTGTTATGAAGGCCAAGGATGCGATTTCCGCAAGGCTGGCTGAATGCTATGTCACCATCAACGGCAGAAGGTACAACTTCATGCAGATGATTGACGTGGAATTCAAAATTGAGAAGACCAAGGGGACTATTTCCCGTCTTGGTGCTATCATGGCCGGTCATAAGTCCTATGGCATGGAAGGTACCTTCAGCGGTACCATGCACTACAACACTTCCGTCATGCGTGAACTGATGGCTGACTTCAAGAAGACGGGTGAAGACACCTACTTTGAGATCCAGATCACCAATGATGATCCTGCATCTGATGCAGAGCGTCAGACCGTCATTTTCTATGACTGCCTGACTGACGGTGGTGTGCTGGCCAAGTTTGATGCCGGTTCTGACAGTGAATCCCTGGATGAATCCATTGAAGGCACTTTTGATGACTTCAGCATCCCTGAAAGTTTCACGGAACTGGCTGGTTTCGTAGCTGGCTGATAAGAAATACCAAGGAATACGGAAAACCCGTCATATGGGCTTATATGGGCTTCATATGACGGGTATTTCTGTTATATCAACAACCGGAAAGGAAGGAAAAAGATATGTCCAATTTCAGCAGATTCATGAAGGCCAATAAGAAGCAGAAGGAAAACGGCTTCTATGCCCCTACTGCTTCCCTGTGTGATGAAAACGGTGATCCGCTTCAGTTTGAATTCAAGCCCATTTCTTCCAAGGACAATGAACAGATCAGGGAAGACTGCACCATTGATGTTCCCATCACCGGCAAGCCTAACCTGTTCAGACCGAAGCTGAACACTTCCAAGTATCTGGCCAAACTGATCGTGAAGTCCATGGTCACCCCTGATCTGTATGATGCAGAACTTCAGGACAGCTATGGTGTGAAGACACCGGAAGATCTTCTGTATGCCATGGTGGATGATGCCGGTGAATACCAGGATCTGTGTGTCTGGCTTCAGAAGTTCCAGGGATTCACCAAAACCCTTGATGAAAAGGTGGATGAAGCAAAAAACTGATAAATGAAGGTGATGCTGAAGCCAATTATGCATACTACTGTCTGCATAAACTTCACATTTTGCCTTCACAGTTTCTTGCCTTGGATGAACCGGAAAAGGCCTTCATTATAGCGGCCATTGACATCAAGGCCGAAAATGACAAGAAGGAAGAACGTGAACTGAAGCGGAAGGCTTCAAAAGGAAAAAGAAAGAAAGGATAAAACGTCATGTCCAGTATCAGAACAGGTATTGAACTTCAGGACAGCTTTTCCCCTGTCCTGGAAAGCATGGTCAGCACTGTGTCTGATGCCGTGCACAGCATGGAACAGATGCAGCAGGTCATGAATGCCGGTGTGGATACGGGCAACATGGACGGTGCAAGGGCAGACATTGATGCTGCTGCCGCTTCTGCCAGGGAACTGGCTGAAGCACTGGCCGGAATCAGTGCACCGGTGATCAACATGGATCAGCCGGTCATGCCGGAAACGGTCATGCCTAATCAGCCAAGACTGTCCAATGATCAGCTTGCCAATCCACCCCCTGTGACAATGCCGGTCACACCGGCTGTAACAGATCAGCCGGTTATAAATGTACCAGATGAAATAATTGTACCTGTTACTGCTTCTGTAACAGATCAGCCTGTCATTGACATTCCTGAAGAAATGACGGTACCTGTCACACCAGTTGTGACGGAACAGCCTGAAATAGAAGTGACAGAACCTGATCTTTCAGGTGTGGAACAGTATCAGCAGCAGATCCAGTTGGCATCCGCTGCACTTCAGCAGGTAAGAGAAAGACAGAATGAAATCATTGCTGCCGGTCAGCAGATGGATATTCTGTCCGATGAAACCAGAAGTGAAATCAATGCCACCACTGTTCAAATTGAACAGATGCAGCAGGCATTGAACCAGATTGAACAGAATCCACTTGAAGTGGATTCTGAAACTACCAGGCTTCAGATTGAAGCCTTGAATAAGTCCATTGCTGACACCCTTCAGACACAGGCACAGCTTAGTGATCAGCTGAAGGATATGTCCGTGCCGGTGGAATGGCAGCAGGACTTCCAGATCTTCCAGAATACCGGCATTGAACGGTTCAATGCAGAAGTTCAGTCTGCACAGCAGATGCTGAACACATTGAACACCACACAACAGAATATAGCACAGACTGCTTCAGGACTGGATATTCTACCGGATGCTGCCTTGCAGGACATCACCAATCTTGGACAGCGGCTTCAGGGCATTCAGCAGCGGATCCAGCAGATCAGCAGCAATAAGCTGAACATGGACACTGATGAAGCCAATGCTGAACTGGAACAGTTACGGACACAGTTGCATGGAATGGTGCAGGCACAGGAAGAACTGAATGCTGCCATTGACAGCGCTGATCCTGAACGGATCAATGCTGCATACCTTCAGCTGTCCGGAACCATCAGGGGAACCGAAGGCTACATCAGGGATAACGTCAGTGAACAGGGTGCATTCAACAATGCAATCAACCAGGGCACACAGGCGGCTTCCGGTCTGAACAACATGATCCGGACGGCCTTTGCTGGCTTCCTTGGTGTTGCTGGCATCAAGAAGACCATTGGTTTCATCCAGGAAGCCACTGAACTGTATGATACACAGCTGAATGCAGAAAATCAGCTGATGACGGTTCTGGCAAACATGGCTGACTGGTCTGAAGTGCCTGAATTCATTGTGGGCATTGATGACACACTGGCACTTGATGAATTTGGCAATCTGGTCAGCACCATTGACGGCACCACGGTTGACGTGACACCGGAAATGAGAACTGACTATCTGCTTGGTCAGTTTGATGCCGTTGCAAACAAGGCCAGTGAAATTCAGTCCAAGGGTATTTATGGTGATGAAGCCATGATTGCCGCTGGTGCTGAATTTGCCACCTACTTCACAGATACTGATGCAATCACAACCATGATGGACACCCTGTCCAACTATGCCATGGGTATGTCTGGCGGTGGTGCACTGGATACCACCCAGATGACCGATTATGCCACCAACCTTGGCAAGATCATGACAGGATCCTATGATGCCATGACCAAGAAGGGTTTTGAATTTACGGAAGCCCAGAAGGCCATTATTGAAGGCACGGCCACACAGGATCAGCTGACGGCAGTGCTTGGTGATGATTATGCATCCCTGTCTGATGAAATGCAGGCGGCCTTGGTGATCAGCCAGGTCATTGATGAATCCTGGGGCAATCTGTATGAAACAATGAGCAACACCCCTGAAGGTCAGATTATCCAGATGACCAATGCATGGGGTGATATGAAAGAAATGATTGGACAGCAGCTGTATCCGTACATTGTCCGTTTTGTCCAGATCATAAACGATAACTGGCCACAGATCACTGAACTGGTTGCAGGCTTTACAGATGCGCTGGCCATGGTGCTTGGCATCCTGGGGAACATGCTGGAAGGTGCCATAGAGTTTGCACAGGTCATCCAGGATAACTGGTCTTGGATTGAACCTATAGTGCTTGGAATTGTGGCTGCCCTGTCTGCATATGCCGTTATTTCCGGCATTGTGGCTGTGGCAAACGGCATTCATGCCGCTTCCGAAGCTGCCAAGGCTGCTGCACAGATGATGGCTACTGGTGCCACTTTTGCTGAAACGGCTGCACAGTATGGCTTGAATGCTGCATTGGCTGCATGTCCTATCACCTGGATTGTACTGGCCGTCATTGCACTGATTGCGGCATTGATTGCCGTCTGCCAGTGGATTGCCAACACTACAGGCGCTGCCAATTCTGCTTTTGGTGTCATCTGTGGTGGTATTGCAACGGTGGGCGCATTCTTCAAGAACCTTGGCCTGTCCATTGCCAATATTGCCATTGGTGTCTGGAACTGGATCAAGGCTGTGGTGACCAACATTGGCATAGCATTTTCCAACCTGGGACTGTCCATAGCAAACATTGCACTTGGCATCTGGAATGCCCTTGGTGCCGTGTGTGATAACATCGGCATAGCATTTCACAATGTCATTGCAAACGTCACCGGATGGTGGTATGGACTGTTATCGGATGTTCTGACGGTGGTTGCCGGAATTGCAGCTGCCCTGAACAAGCTGCCATTCGTGGAATTTGACTATTCAGGGATTGCAAACGCTGCTTCTGAATATGCTGCCAAAAGTGCTGCTGCCTATGAAGGAAAAGAAGACTATAAAAGCCTGCTGTCTGCCTTCCAGGAAGGCATGTCAACCTATCAGCTGAATGAAAATTACATGGACACCGGTGCTGCCTTTGATGCAGGCATGGACACCTTTGACACATTCCAGGAAGGATGGGCTTCAGATGCCTTTGCCGCTGGTGCTGAATGGGGTGACGGTGTTTCTGAAAGCGTGTCCGGCTTCTTTGATGGATTCACTGACATGTTTTCCACTGACGTTGAAGGTCTGTCTGACCGTGGTGATCTTGCCACACAGCTGGCCAACGGTGTTGGTGACATTGGATTCGGTGTTGGTGACATAGCCGGAAATACGGCAGCTATTGCAGGATCCTTGGACGTTACCAAGGAAGAACTGAAGTATTTACGTGACATTGCTGAACAAGAAGCTATAAACAGATATACCACAGCAGAAATTCACGTTGACATGTCCGGTATGCAGAACAATATCAACAATGACATGGATCTTGATGGTGTTGTAAGCGGTCTGACTGATGCGGTGAATGAAGCGGTGGATGAACTAACAGAGGGGGTGCATGACTAATGGCATATATGTTTTACCTGAAAAAGTGCCTTCTTCCTGTCACCCCCAAGGATTGCAAGATAAAGATCAATGGGAAAAACAAGAAGGTCACACTGATCAATGAAGGTGAAATCAACATCCTGAAGAAGCCTGGACTGACGGACATTGAATTTGAATGTCTGCTGCCAAACGTGCGGTATCCTTTTGCCGTGTACAACAGCGGCTTTCAGAATGCGTCCTACTTCCTGGACTACTTTGAAGAACTGAAGGTCACACAGGAACCATTCCAGTTCATCATCACCAGGGCTTTTCCTAATGGCAGGGCGCTGTACAACACCAACATCAAGGTGTCCCTGGAAGACTATCAGATCCAGGAAGGTGCAGACATTGGCTTTGATGTGAAGGTCAAGATCAGCCTGAAACAGTGGAAGGACTACGGAACCAAAACAGTGGCAATGACCATTCAGCAGAAGAAGGTTGTTGCATCACCGGAACCTGCACCAAGACCTGTGGAATCATCCCCTGCACCACCACAACAGACCACATACACGGTGGTCAGGGGTGATTGCCTGTGGGCAATAGCACGGAAGTTCTACGGCAATGGTGCCCTGTATCCGAAGATCTATGATGCAAACCCAAACGTGTTCAAGGGCAGAAGTCCCAATCTGATCTATGCCGGTGATGTGCTGGTCATTCCCCCAGCATAGAAAGGATGGTGAACATGGTTGAACTTTTGATTGCAAATGGAAATACGGTGTACCAGCCTGCTGTGGAAGACGGTATAAAGTGGACAACACAGCGGTTTGGTACACCTGGAAAGCTGGAATTCAAAGTCCTGAAGGATGAAATCATCAGTTTTCAGGAAGGATCACCAGTCCGGATGACAGTTGATGGCCAGAAAATCTTCTATGGCTGGGTGTTCAAGAAATCCAGGAACCGTGATCAGATCATAAGCGTGACTGCCTATGACCAGATGCGGTATCTTCAGAACAAGGACACAAAGACCTATGAAGGCAAGAAGGCATCAGAATTCATCCGGATGCTGGCAAATGACTATACGCTGAACCTTGGATCCATTGCTGATACAGGTTATGTCATTGAATCAAGGGTGGAAGAAAACACTTCCCTATTTGACATGATCGGCAATGCACTGGATCTGACACTGACCAACACAGGCAACATGTTCATCCTTTATGATGACTTCGGCAGTCTAACGCTGAAAAGCCTTGATCAGATGCGTGTGGGCAGCAATGGCCAATACCTGATGATTGATGAAGAAACAGGCCAGAACTTTGACTATACCAGCAGCATTGATGATGCGACATTCAACAGGATAAAGCTGACCTATGACAATGATGAAACCGGTATCCGTGAAGTCTATGTGGCACAGTCCGGTGAAAACATCAACAAATGGGGCATCCTGCAATACTTTGACACCCTTCAGAAGGGTGAAAACGGTCAGGCCAAGGCTGATGCCCTGCTGAAGCTGTACAATCAGAAGACCAGAAAACTGGTGGTAAAAAAGGCCTTCGGTGACTGCCGTGTCCGTGCCGGATCCATGGTGGTCATCAACCTTGGCCTTGGTGACATCAACGTGAAGAACTTCATGCTGGTGGAAAAATGCGTCCATACCTTCAATGAATCAGAACATTGGATGGACTTGACTTTAAGAGGGGGTGAATTCATTGCCTGATGCAACGGAATTATTGAAAACACTGAAGAAGGCTGCACTTGATGCACTGATGGCTGAAAAACCAACGGACGTGCTGTTTGGCAAGGTGATTTCAGTATCACCCCTTCAGATCAATGTTGAACAGCAGTTCATCCTTGGTGAAAAGCAGTTAGTGCTGACCAGAAACGTGATGGACTTCACAACAAACGTCACTGTTGACTGGGCAACCGGATACAGATCAGGTGGATCAGGGGAAGCGTCCTTTGCATCCCATAACCACGGAATTTCCGGAAAGAAACAGATCACCGTGCACAATGGCTTGGCTGTCGGTGATGAAGTGGTCTTGATACGGAAGTTTGGTGGTCAGAAATTCGTGATCATAGACAGGATAGGTAAGAAATCATGATACCTTCCAATTCCGGATTTTTAGCCAGTGATTTTGAAATCACTGAACAGCCAAGCAAAACATACAAGATGAATCTTGAAGGAAACACCACCAGGGGATATGTTGACGGCCTTGATGCCATGAAACAGGCTGTCTTCAAGATACTGAACACAGAGCGGTACAAGTATCCAATGTATTCATGGAACTACGGTGTTGAACTGATGGATCTGTTTGGGGAACCTGTTTCATGGGTGTGCCCTGAACTGCAAAGAAGAATCACTGAAGCGTTGACATGGGATGAACGGATCCTGTCCGTGACGGACTTTGAATTTGATCTGTCCAGGAAGGGTGTTGTGGCCGTGAAATTCACTGTTCACACCGTCTTTGGTGACATAAAAGAAGAAAGGACGGTGAATTTCTGATGTATGAAGATGTGACCTATGAAGAAATCAGGGACAGAATGCTGGCACGGGTGCCGTCTTCCCTGGACAAGCGTGAAGGATCCGTCATCTATGATACACATTCACCTACGGCCATTGAACTGAAGACGCTGTACATTGAACTGGATCAGATGATCAAGGACGGCTATGGTGACACTGCATCACGTGACTTCCTGATCCTTCTGTGCAAAGACCGTGGCATAGAACCTGAACCGGCAACCAAGGCGGTGCTGAAGGCCACATTCACACCGGCCAGTGTTGGATCCGCTGCACTGATCGGTCAGCGTTTCAACCTGGACAGTCTGAACTACGTGGTGTTGTCTGCAATCAATGCCGCTGCCGGAACCTATCAGGTGCAGTGTGAAACGGCTGGAATCACCGGCAATCAGCATTTTGGCAACCTGATTCCAATGGAATACATTCAGGGACTGGAAACGGCCACACTGGATGAAGTGCTGATACCTGGTGAAGATGAAGAAGACACTGAAGTCCTACGGACACGGTATTTCAATTCTTTTGGTACCTTTGCCTTCGGCGGCAACCGTGCTGACTATATTGATAAGGTCAAAAGCATCAACGGTGTTGGTGCCGTGAAAGTTGAACGTGTCTGGAATGGTGACATCAAGCCTGCTGACCTGGTACCTTCTGAAGATGTGGATACCTGGTATGAATCGGTGATCAGCGGCCTGTCTGATGAAGTGGCTACATGGCTGACTGCTGTTTATACGGCAGCTGCATCCAGAAAGCTGACTGTTGGCGGCACAGTGCTGATCACTATCATTGACAGTGATGACTATGGTGAAGCCAGTCCTGCACTGATCAGTTCTGTGAAGAACACGTTGGATCCGGATGCCATGACTGGTGAAGGTTATGGCCTGTCACCAATCGGCCATGTTGTGAATGTCAGATCTGCTTCACCGGTGACCATCAGTGTCAAGCTGACAGGTCTTCAGTTTAATACCGGCTACAGCTGGTCAGCTTGCAAGGATGCTATTGAAGGCACTGTTGATGAATACCTTCAGTCTTTGCGTGAAGACTGGGAAGACAGTGACTATCTGGTTGTCCGTGTTTCCCAGATTGAATCCAGGGTGCTGGCCGTGGAAGGTGTGCTGGATATTGAAAGCGTCCTGCTGAACGGATCTGAAAACAACATCACCTTGACCAAGTATCAGATTCCTACGTTTGGGGGTGTGATCAATGGTTAGACAGGTTGATCTGGTTTCATACCTTCCCCCATATTTGCAGATATACAAAGAACAGGTTGCTGCCCTGGAAGCAGAAAATCCGGAATTCATCCTGATATGGGATGCCGTGGATCACTGCCTGTATAATCATTTCATCAGCACGGCAGATGAATATGGCATCAGCAGATATGAAAAGATCATGGGTATCATCCCAGATGAACATGACAACCTGGAATCCAGAAGATCCAGGGTGCAGGTGAACTGGGTGAATCTGCTGCCGTACACCATGAAGACATTTCTTCAGAAACTGAACGTGCTGTGTGGTGCCAATCACTACATTGTCAGCGGCAGTTTCACTGAAGAATATCTGCTGTCCATCACAACATACCTGGAAAACCTTGGCCAGGTGGATGAACTGAATGAACTGTTCAATGAAGTGCTGCCGTGCAACATCGTGGTGTATTCCATCAATCAGATCATGTGCACCATAATCAGCAACAATACCTTTGCTGCAAGGCTGACCACCCATGCACAGATCACCTTGACACAGGACTGGTGTGAAACCTTCCGGCCAAGTGGCGGTGTGTCTGCCGGTGTCATCAGCAGCACAGAAATGTATCAGATCACATCTGATAATCACTAAGGTTTCCGTGATCCGGATCCAGGTGGTTATGTCAGACCATACGGTGTCCCTGCTTGCAGGTGGTTATGGGAAGGCATACGGTGTCCCTGATGATGGTCATTGAAATAATACACTATCATAGTTTTCAAGAAAGGAAGAAATGTTATGGCTGAATTTAGCAAACTTTATTTGACCACAAGAGGTCAGGCACTTGTTGCCAAGATCATTGCTGGTCAGGCAAGCCTGGTCTTCACTAAGGTCTGCACGTCTTCCAAGACCTATGCAGAAAGTCAGCTGGAAAGTCTGACTGCACTGGAACAGATCAAGCAGACCAACAGCGTGACCAGGGTGACCATCACCAATCACACTTCTGTGAAGGTTGAAACGGCCTTCACCAATGAAGCACTGGCTGCCGGGTACTATCTCCGTTCCCTTGGCCTGTATGCCACGGATCCTGACATTGGTGAAATCCTGTATGCCGTGTGTGTGGAAACTTCCGGTTTCTGCTACATGCCTGCATACAACGGTGTCACCGTGTCTTCTGCCTATATTCAGATCTACACCACGGTTGGCAATTCTGATGATGTGGACATCAGCGTCTATTCCGGTGCCTATGCAACGGTTGAAGACATTGATGCCCTGGAAGATGAAATTGCTGACCTGAAGGGTTTTGTCGGATATTCTGACAATGACATCTATGGTGTTGAAGTGGACTTTGCCAACAAGAAGTTCACCCGTCTGGCCGGTGCAGTCAACAAGTCCGGTGGTGCTGGTTTTGACAGCATCAATGCCTTCGGCGGCAGAAAGCGCTGCATCATGACGGCTGACGGTGTTGTCCTGGCATACCAGGGTGACACTGCATACACCACCGGTGGTGCACTGCTTCAGGCCGTGGAAAAAGGCGGTGTCACCTATCCTATCGGCACCATGGTTCAGGTCATGGTGGAACAGCCGAAGTTCTACTACAAGGTTGTGCCGCTGTCCATTGAAGAAGTCTTTGATGCCAACGGTGTCAGCCAGGGCTGGAAGACCAAGAAGATCAGATACTACGTGTCTGACGTGCCGAAGAAGGGCTTCAAGATCCATCCCCAGTTCACTATGAATGAGGGGAAAACCGTTGATGACTTCATCTACAAGTCTGCCTTTGAAGGCTGCCTGTATGACGTGTCTGCTTCTGCCTACATCTTGGATGATGATCAGGTTGCTGACTTCACGGTCAGCACGGGTGACAAGCTGGCTTCCATTGCCAATGCCAAGCCCATTTCCGGCCTGACACAGAATCTGACCAGGGCGAACACCAGAAAGCTGGCACACAACATGGGCAACGGCTGGGAACAGCAGAACGCTGTCATGCTGGCCGGTACCCAGCTGCTGATGCTGATTGAGTACGGCAGCTTCAACAGTCAGACCGTCATTGGCAAGGGCATTGTGGACAAGACCGATGACGGCAGCACCAACATGGCTGAACTGACCGGTGCCACGGTGAACCTTGGCAACGCTTCCGGTGAAGCAGAGAATGCCAACCATCAGAAGGCTGTGTCCTATCGTGGTGAGGAAAACCTGTGGGGCAACATCTGGAAGTGGGAAGACGGCTTCAACATCCAGAATCCTTCCGGTTTTGCGGCTGGCATGTTCGGCACTGTTTATGTGGCTGATCACGGCTTTACTGATGACACCGGTGCTACACCCTATGAAGACACCGGCATCCGTATTCCGTACACCAGCGGCAACTACATCAGCGCTTTTGGTTATAGTGAAGACTATGACTGGATCTTTGTTGGTGTGGAATTCTCCGGCACCAGTGCCCTGCCTGTTGGTGATTACACCTGGAATGGTTACGCCGGTTGGCATGTGGCTAGATCCGGTGGTGCATGGGGTGATGCCTTGAAGGCCGGGATCTTCGCTCGGACTCTGGATAGTTCGTCTTCTTATCGTTATCGGCATTTCTCCGGGCGGTCGGTGTTCATTCCCAGCAGGAAGGCGGAACTTGACGCTGCGTAAGGCAATAGCCTGAAACATAGAACTATAGGTGACGTGGTTATACAGTCGGATTATTTGCAAGATAGGTGGAAGACCACACATGGCTACTGGAAAAAAGCAAAAAAGTCTAAATGGTAACACCAGTTGGCATGTAGCTAAATCCAGTGGTAAATGGAATAATGCCTTGAAAGCCAGGATCTTCAATCGGAATCTGAATAATTCGTCTTCTAATCGTAATCGGAATATCTCCAGGCAGTCAGTACATGCACTAAAAAGCACCCATCCGGTCAACACCGGGTGGGTGTTTCAATAAATAAGTGATGCAGCGTGTTCTGCATCCAGTTTGAACTGCAACCGTGTCACCGTGCCGCTTGGCAAAACACTGACAAAATTCTAAACAGGCTGTACTGGTAGGATGCACCGGTTCCGGTGCGTGTCGAAGGTTCGGCTTAGTGCATACAAAGGAAACACTGTGAAGCGTTATGGTTATTTATTTGAAAAGATTGTTTCAATGGACAATCTGTACCGGGCATATAAGAATGCCAAGAAAGGAAAAGGCTGGTATCAAGAAGTAAGGGAAATTGAAAAGAATATCTGGTACTACTTAGGGCTGCTTCAGGAAATGATGATCAACCATGATTATCACACTTCCAGCTATGAAATGTTCCTTCGGAAAGAGGGAAACAAAGTCCGTGAAATCTACAAGCTGCCGTTCTTCCCTGACAGGATAGCACAATGGGCAATCATTCAGGTGATTGAACCACAGCTGTTGGCACACTTTACGGATGATACCTATTCAGCCATACCAAACAAAGGAATACATGCAGCCTTCAAGAAACTTCGGAACGCTGTGGACACCGTGCCTGATGAATTGCGGTTCTGCTGCAAGATTGACTGTCAGAAGTTCTATCCAAGCATTGACCATGACATCCTGAAGGCAAAGTACCGGAAGAAATACAAGGATCCTGAACTGCTTCAGGTCATTGATGAAATCATTGACAGTATCAGCACCTGTCCGGCCACGGATGAAAACATAGCGTTTTACAGGTCACTGGGAAAGACCGTTGCCATTGTTCAGCGAAAGGATGAACAGTTCATTGATGGTATTGGCATTCCCATAGGCAACTACTTTTCACAATATGACGGCAACTTCTACCTGTCGGACTTTGATCACTTCATGAAGGAAGTGCTTCACGTGAAGCACTACTACAGATACATGGATGACATCTGTGTGTTTGCCAGTACCAAGGAAGAACTTCACAGGATCCTGGCAGCTATGGGTGACTACCTGAAGTCTGAACTGAATTTGAGGATCAAAGGGAATTATCAGATCTTCCCCACGTATCAGCGTGGTGTGGATTTTGTTGGATACCGGATCTTCAAGGAATACACCCTTCTTAGAAAGTCCACTTGCAATCAGATGAAGGACAAGATGACCAGATTGCTGAAGAAGGTGGAATCCGGCAAGGAAATGAACTATTCAGAGTGGTGCAGCATTGCTTCCTATAAGGGCTGGCTGATCCACTGTGACAGTCACCGTCTGACTGAAAAGTATCTGGATCCGCTTCAGCCATACGCTGATGCATACTATTTCAAACACATCAAGAAAGGAAGTAAGGAAAATGATCAATCATGGACGTGTACAGGCAACCGTGCAGCCTGAACCCCTTGTGGTGGATGAATTCAGTGTTTGGATTGCCAGCAACGTGACGGCAATCAACACCGAAGGCACGGATGATGAACCTGGCTTCACCGGTTATGAATATGACCTGGTGCAGTATGACAAGGATGAATACATCAAGATGCAGTCTGACAAGCAGGCTGATCTTGAAAGTCAGATCCTGGACACCCAGGAAGGCCTGGTGGAAGTCTACGGACTTCTGACGGTGTAAGAAAGGAAGGTGTGAACCATGGTAAAAGTGTATGCCAACCTGATCATTCATGACCGGATGACCTTTGAACAGGTGCCTGCTGCCCTGAAGCCTGCTGTCAGACAGGCTGTCATTGATGCTGGCTATCCTGACAAGGTTCCTGATGAAGGATAAGGGAAAATATCAAGTACGCTGGAAAGTGCCGTATATGACCGTTATATAAGGTCTGACGGCACTTTCTGACGGAAGGGAAAGGTGAACAACATGACTATTGAAATTGCACTGCTGATTTCCGCTGTTTCCCTTGCCTTCAGCATCTACACAGGTATTGCCAATCTGAAAAGGAACAAGTCTTCTGATGACAAACGGGAAGCCAGTGACCTGACCACCGTCATTGTCAAGCTGGAAGGCATAGGCCGTGACACTGCTGAAATCAAGAATGATCTGAAAAGCCTGAAAGAAGACGTGAAGGGAAACACTGAAAAGATCATCCGTCTGGATGAATCCCTGAAATCTGCATGGAAACGGATCAACTTCTTGGAAGGGAAAGGAACAAGTGGCGCTGTGGATGAAGGATAAGCATTCAAAGAAGAAACAGACCAAGCTGTCATGGTTGTGGGAATTTTCAAAGAAGGTTGTGGCCACGTGCTTTGTGCTGTACGTCATAGCCTTCTTTTATTCTGCAATCGTGATGATGGTTTCCGGTGATTACAGCAATCTGGGGACGTTCATGGAACTGTCCACCAACGTGCTGATCACCTGTGTCTTTGGGTACTTCATCAAGGCAGGCGCTGAAAACGTGTTCAAAATCAGGAAGACGGGATCCGGTGATCAGCCGGATCCTGATCTTTCTGCATCTGAAGAAGAACCCAAGGGATAAGAAAGGAAGTGCGTCTATATGGACTATTCAACTATCATCAGTCAGGTTCTGATCATTGTCGGAATTCTGACCATTTTTGTCAACATCATCACTGAAGTGATGAAGAAATCCTTCAGCTGGCTTAGTACGTCCAAGGTGATCAACATCTTTGTGCTGTGCCTGTCCATTGTTCTGACGGTGGGTGTGTTCATTGCCTACTGGCAGATGAATGGCATGATGCTGACATGGTATCTGGTTGCTGCATTCGTCATTGTGGGCATCATGGTGGCCTATGCTGCAATGTTCGGCTTTGACAAGCTGATGGCTTATTTTGAAAAGAAGTGAGGTGAACACAATGGCTGTGAGAATCGGACATGCGTCCATTTCTGAAAACGGCAATGCCGGATGGGACGGACGTGCCAAGGCTGGTGACCAGACCGGCCTTGAAGTGAAGATTTCCTACTGGTACAACAAGGACTGGCTGGTTGTCCTTAGACCGAAGGATCCGGCTGTGGCAGAAAAGTCTGCCGCTGCATGTGAAAAGCTGTGCAACAGCAACCTGGTAGGCTATGACCAGTCCCAGCGGAACACGCTGCATGATCAGCTGAAGGCAAACGGCTATGACGTGGACAAGTACATCAAGTCCAAGGTGGCCACGGAAGCGGATTGCAGTTCTTTCCAGACCGTGCTGGCTATCCTGGCCGGTGTCAAGGAACTGGAATATACCGGAAATGCCCTGGTGTGCAGCACCATGAAGAATGCCTATCAGAAGACCGGCAAGTATGAAATCCTGACGGATAAGAAGTACACCGGATCTTCTGACTACCTGAAGCGTGGTGACGTGCTTGTCAGTTCCGGTCATACCGTCATGGCACTTGATGATGGTGCCAAGGCTGGTGGATCCAGCAGCGGTTCCGGAACTGGTTCCGGCAGCGGATCCGGTTCAGGATCCGGAAGCACCAGCGGCAAGGTGAAGGAAGTCAGGGCAACCGGCTATGCCACGGGCTTTGACAAGAAGCTGGCCGGACAGTACGTCACCACTGCTGCCGTTTATATGCGGCACGGTGCCGGTACCGGAAACAAGGCCATGGTTGTCCTGCCTGTTGGTCTGAAGGTCATGAACTACGGCTACTACAGTGTGGACAAGTCCAATGGCCGAAAGTGGCTGTACATTCAGGTGACCTACAACGGCACCAAGTACACTGGTTTCACGTCCAGTCTGTACCTGAAGAAGGTCTGATCCGGATGTCGGAACCGTGTTTCTAATTTGTTACTAAATACCACCGTTTTATATCGTTTTCTGCCGTCTGAAATACTGAACAAATGGCGAAAATTCAGCATATTGCAGACTTTAAGAACGGGAAAAATTGTGGTATAATATCAAAACTATTTTACGGAGCTGCAGTATGAGTTACTATTCTTCCATCTGCATATTGACATGGGTGACGCTCGGCGTGCTGTGCATCCTCGTGAGCGAGAACGACAGGCTCAGCAGCCGCGATAAGCGGATACTGTATATTTCGTATGCCCTTATCGCGCTCTCCGCTTTCGCCGAATGGCTCGGCCTCAGGCTCGACGGGCGTGAGGGTATGCCCTCCTGGCCGCTGCGCCTCGCCAAGACCACCGATTATATCCTCACCCCGCTCGCGGGAGGCGCGTTCATATTCCAGCTCAGGCTCCGCGACCGCGTCAACAGGCTGCTCGCCTGGCTGCTCGGCTTCAACGCGGTCTTTCAGATCATCGCGGCCTTCACCGGATGGATGGTCGTGATCGATAAACAGAACCACTATACGCACGGCCCGTTCTATACGGTCTATGTGGCGATATATCTGCTGGTCATCCTGCTGATGATAGTCGAGTCGGTCCTTTACGGAAAAAAGTTCCGCAAGCAGAACCGCGCTTCGCTTTACGCCATCATGTTCCTCGTGCTCGTGGGCGTCGCGCTCCAGGAGCTCACGCCGGTCTGCCGCACCGCTTATATCGCGATGAGCATAGGCGCGGCGCTGATATTCATACACAGCTCGGAGTTCGCGCAGCTCTCGGCCGACGATCACATAAACGAACAGCAGAGCCTGATCGATACCGACGCTCTCACAGGCGTCGGGAGCCGTTTCGCCTACGAGGCGGCGCTCAGAGAATACGAGACCGCGGGCAAGCTGCCCGAAGGCCTGTTCGTGTTCATGATAGATATCAACGGGCTGAAGAAAGTCAACGACACCCTGGGCCACGACGCTGGCGACGAGCTCATCAAGGGGGCCGCAGACTGCGTCGGACAGGTGTTCGAAGAAAAGGGCAGGGTGTTCCGCACGGGCGGAGACGAATTCGTCGTCCTGGCCGAAATGACCGTCGACGAGGCGGATGAGGCTCTTTCGATGCTCAAGGAGGCGTCGGATGAATGGAAGGGCGAAAAGGTCGAAGAACTCGGCTTTGCCATAGGCTGCGTCAACGCGTCGGCCAAGCCCTGGCTCTCGGTCGATCAGCTGGTGCGTGAAGCCGATATGGCGATGTACGCCGCGAAGGACGAATACTACCGCACCCATAACATACAGCGCCGTATCATCTAATATTTATTGACACAGTTCTTTCAAGGCCGCGGCAAATAAGCGGCCTTTTAATTTTGTGAAGCCTTCTTCATGTTAACCACACTTGCTTTACTCTTTACGGGTATAGTATAGTAAATGTGATGAACAGATATAAAAAAGTATTGGTTCTTCTTCTCTGCGCCGTGATGGCGTTCTGTTCGGCGGCCTGCCGGAAGGCCGAAGAACCTGCGGAAGAACAGGTACAACTTAATATGGCAAGCGGCCAGGCCAAGCCCTTCGGCGACGCGCTCGTCCGCGAGCCCGGAGCCCTCATTACCGCGCAGACAGACCCGATAACCGTAAGCACGCTCAGCAGTGACACGTCCCCGTCCTACAATTACGTCCGCATCTCGGGCCTCCTCAGCGAGCCCCTGCAGAACAGCGTCAATTATATCGCTTCCCAACTCGCGGAGGGCATCGCGACCCGCACGCTCCCGCCATATCCCGGACTCGACGTCTATACAGAAGAGGACCTCGTCTCGGCCAGCCTCGACGTGGTGGCCGACGTGGTCTTTGCGTGCAACGACATAGTGTCGGTACTCGCTGAGAAGACCTTCGGTTCCACGCTTTTCAGCTGCGGGGAAGCCGCTGCCGCGACCTATGATCTGAGGGCGGATAAGGCCCTCGGCCTGGCGGACCTGTTTGAGGAAGGCTTCGATTACAAGAGCGTTATTGACAGGCGGGTGGCTGAGGCGTTTGAGGCCGGAGACTTCAACGTGCTCTGCTCCGAAGCCGAGAGCGAATGGACCGTCAGCGTTTCAGATGATTACGCCGGCATTTCGGCGGACACCCCGTACTATATAGATAAGAACGGCATAAACATCCTCTTCGACTATAACACCGAAGGCGTGAGCATCGAGGGCACCGGCCCGGTATCCGTTACCGCGGGCTTCGATCTTTTCGGTGAAAGCCTGATGATAGCCGGAGGCTGCGACCCTAACCTGTACGAAGACCTCAGCTCTTCTTACACCGTGCTCATACCGCAGAACGGAGTCGAGACCGTCGAGTACGAGTCTTCCGACGACCTTGGCCGCGACAATATCATGGTCTCTGTCCACAGTTCGTATCCCGCGGACGCTCCGGCGGTCGTAATGACTCAGATCGACAACTTCCTCGACGAATACGTTCCCGACGAGAACGCCCTCATCGCGAAGGCCCGCAAGAACCGCACCGAGTGGCTGCTCTGGGACCGCAGCGCGGAATGCACCCGCATAGGCGATTATTACGCCCTCGCCTGCGAGCTCACCGACAATCTTACGAACGATTACTGGGAGCACATCCACTTCCAGTACCTCTTCGATCTGAATGGAAATCTTCTGGAACTTGACGACGTGTTCGGCAAAGGCTTCGACTACAAGGCCCTGCTGCAGCAGAAGCTCGAAGATACCATCAGCTCGGTCTATTCGCGCTACACACTGCCCGAAGGCGTCGACGCGGCTTCGCTGCTCGAAGACGGCCTCAGCTTCAGGCCGGGCTACGACGCCCTGTATTTTGAGACCAAGCCTGTGCTCCTGACCACAACAGACGCTGCCGGAAAAGAGCTCAGCTTCGTCACGCCGATAAGCGTCACTGTTAACTATTACGAGCTGAAGCCCGGAGAGCTCGCTCTCACTGAAAAATAGCCTGTTTCGGCCCTAAAAAACGCTTGCAAAGACCCCGGATCCGTTGTATATTCTTACAAGGCGGCCCGCAAGGGTCTTTTTAGCTTGAAAAATGCGCCGTTTCGGGCGGCACGGGAGGTAATCATGGGACTCAGTGAAGTACAGGCCTATTTCAGGGAACACGGCATCACAAACGAGATCATCCTGCTCAACGAGAGCAGCGCTACGGTCGAGCTCGCCGCGAAGGCTCTGGGGCGCGAGCCCGGAGAGATAGCCAAGAGCTTGGCTTTCAAACTGAAGGACGACAGCGTCATAGTGGTCGTAGTTATGGGCACCGCCCGCATCGACAATCACAAGTACAAGGCGACGTTCGGCTGCAAGGCTTCCATGCTCTCCTTCGACGACACTCTCGCGCGCACCGGGCATCCGGTCGGCGGAGTCTGCCCCTTCGGGCTCCCCGAGGGCGTCAGGGCCTATCTGGACGTGTCGCTCAAGCAGTACAAGGAAGTCCTTCCCGCTGCGGGCACCGGCAATTCGGCGGTCGTGTTCACGCCCGACGATCTGCAGAAGGCCACTGGGGCGGAGTGGGTCGACGTCTGCAAAGAGGAGTAGAAAAAAACTTTTTTCTGCTTCGAAAAAACAATTGACATTGCACCCTATGCGTGATAACCTTTATCAGTCACGCTATGCTTAAAAAGGGGCAAAGCGCGGTTTTCGCGTCGATAAACCGTCGGACAACACGGTATAACGGAGGATAAAAATGAGAGTCAAGGTAACACTGGCCTGCACCGAATGCCAGCAGAGAAACTACAATACGATGAAGAACAAGAAGAACGATCCGGATCGTATTGAAATGATGAAGTATTGCAAGTTCTGCAAGAAAGAAACTCTTCACAAAGAGACCAAGTAAGGAAAGGAAGCCGGAACAATGGCAGAAGCTAAAGCTGTTAAAAAGAAGAGCAAGCTCCTCGAATACCTGAAAGGTGTAAGGACCGAACTCAAGAAGGTCGTATGGCCCACCAGGAAAGAGACTATCCGTTATACGGAGATCGTACTCGTAGTCTGTGCTTTCTTCGCACTCTTCTTCTGGGCTCTTGACACGGGTTTCCTCGCGCTGCTCGAGGCCGTGCTCAACATCACTATGTAGGAGCGCAAGATGTCTGAAGAGAAGACTTTCGACACTGAAGAAATGGAAGTGAACGACAGCCCCAAGGCGTCCATCAGCGCCGCCAGGGAAAACGACGAGATACCCGCCGGTTTCCTGCGCCGCAGCAAGGAGCCCAAGTGGTACGTCGTGCACACATATTCGGGTCATGAGAACAAGGTAAAGGTAAACCTTGAGAAGCTGGTCGAGAACAGAGGCATGCAGGATCTCGTCCTGCAGGTCATCGTTCCCACTGAAGACCGCGTGGAATTCAAGGACAACCAGCGCACCGTCAAGACCCGCAAGATCTTCCCCGGCTACGTCATCGTAAAGATGATAGTGACCAACGAGTCCTGGTACCTCGTCCGCAACACCCAGGGCGTTACGGGCTTCGTGGGTCAGGGCTCCGAGCCCATTCCTCTCTCGGACGAAGAAGTCCGCAGACTGGGCATCGAGAAGACCGTCATCGAGCTCGACATCGAGCCCGGCGACAACATCAAGATCATCTCGGGTCCGTTCAAGGGCTTCGCGGGCACCGTCGAGGAAGTCAACGCAGATAAACAGACCCTTAAGGCCAAGGTCGACATGTTCGGCCGCGCCACTCCCGTCGAGCTTGAGTTCGACCAGGTGGACAAGCTCTAAGGACTGAAATAAGAAAAACGGGACCGTCCCGTGGAAAGGAGAAACTATGGCAAAAAAGATCGATGCCTACGTAAAGCTTCAGATCCCCGCTGGCAAGGCTAACCCCGCACCTCCGGTAGGTCCGGCTCTCGGTCAGCACGGCGTCAACATCATGGATTTCTGCAAGCAGTTCAACGCTCGCACCCAGGATCAGGCCGGCATGATCATCCCGGTAGTCATCACCGTTTACGGCGACAAGTCTTTCACCTTTATTACAAAGACCCCGCCCGCAGCAGTGCTTATTAAGAAGGCAGCCGGTATCGAGACCGCATCGAGCGAGCCCAACAAGAAAGTCGCAGCCAAGATCACTCTTGAGCAGGCGCAGCAGATAGCTCAGACAAAGATGCCTGACCTTAACGCAGCCAACCTTGAAGCAGCGACTGAAATGATCAAGGGCACCGCAAGAAGCATGGGAATCAAAGTAGAAGGCTAATAAGTGGGAGGCGATTTCGCCGTCAGTACCACAAGGAGGTAAAACATGCCCAAGAGAGGCAAGAAGTATCAGGAAGCTGCAAAGCTCTACAACAGGGCTGAGCTCTTCGACGTCGAACCCGCGTTCGAGCTCGTCTGCAAGACAGCTACCGCAAAGTTCGACGAGACCGTCGAAGCTCACTACAGACTGGGCGTTGACGGAAGACACGCAGACCAGCAGGTCCGCGGAGCTATCGTTCTTCCGAACGGCATAGGCAAGACCGTCAGGGTCCTCGTCTTCGCCAAGGGAGATAAGGCTCACGAAGCCGAAGCCGCAGGCGCAGATTATGTAGGCGCCGAGGAAATGGCACAGAAGATCCAATCTGAGAACTGGTTTGATTTCGACGTAGTAGTCGCTACCCCGGACATGATGGGCGTCGTAGGACGTCTCGGTAAGGTCCTCGGTCCGAAGGGACTCATGCCGAGCCCCAAGAGCGGCACCGTCACCATGGATGTCACCAAGGCACTCCAGGAGATCAAAGCAGGTAAAGTCGAGTACCGTCTTGACAAGCTGAACATCATCCACTGCCCCATCGGCAAGGTATCGTTCGGCCCCGAGAAGCTCAGGGAGAACTACCAGGCTCTCACCGAAGCCATCATCAAGGCAAAGCCGGCCGCTGCAAAGGGTCAGTATATCAAGAGCGCTGCCATAGCTACAACTATGGGCCCCGGAATCAAGATCAACCCGCAGAAGCTTGGCTAAGACTTTAAAAGGCAAGGCAGGATCGCAACAGAAAACAGAATAGACAACTGTAGACAGCAGGTGCGCGCAAGCGCTTAATATCCGGCCGAGGTTACGATTCATACATCAGCCTTTTCAGTCTGCAGACACCGAAAAGGCTTTCTTATCCGGAAAGCCGGAAAGGAGAATAAATGTCAGTAGAAAACCTGAAGATCAAATCAGCGATAGTTGACGAGATCAAGGCAAAGCTTGACAAGGCTCAGTCCGTAGTAGTCGTTGACTACATGGGAACTACAGTCGAGCAGGCTACAGCCATGAGATCCAAGCTCCGCGAAGCGGGCGTCGACTATACCGTCTATAAGAACACTCTCATCGCAAGAGCGATCGAGGGAACCAAGTACGAAGGCCTCAAGGACGTCCTGAGCGGCCCGAGCGCAGTGGCAGTCAGCTATGACGACGCCATCGCTCCCGCAAGGATTCTCGCAGGCTCCATCAAGGAATTCGACAAGATGGCCTTCAAGGCCGGCGTCGTTGAAGGCGTCCTCTATGATGAGAACGGCCTCAAGACTCTTGCGACAGTTCCTTCCAGAGACGAACTCATCGCCAAGTTCATGGGCAGCATCCAGAGCCCGGTCGGCAAGCTCGTCCGCACATTCCAGGCCATCGCAGATGCGAAAGCCGAGTAACAGCGTAAAACGTTTTCATTAGTATAAGGAGATTAATACAATGACAAAGGAACAGATCATTGAAGCCATCAAGGCTATGACAGTGCTCGAGCTCAACGACCTCGTAAAGGCTTGCGAGGAAGAGTTCGGCGTATCCGCAGCCGCTCCCGTAGCAGTAGTTGCCGGCGGCGCTGCAGCAGCAGAAGAGACCAAGGACGAATTCGACGTCATCCTCAAGGAAGCCGGCGCCGAGAAGATCAAGGTCATCAAGGAGATCCGCGCTATCACCGGTCTCGGCCTCAAGGAAGCCAAGGACCTCGTCGACGGAGCCCCCAAGACCGTCAAGGAAGCAGTTCCGACCGCAGAGGCAGAGGAACTCAAGAAGCAGCTCGAGGCAGTCGGCGCTGTTGTAGAACTCAAGTAAGTTTACTAAAATATGGCAAAAGGCTTGTCCGCTTTCAGGGCAAGCCTTTTGGTGTCCTTTATAAGGATGCCTGTCAGAGCCGGACACTACTTGATTCCAGCATTTTGAGAATAAGGAGGGAGTACAGTAATGCCCCAACCTGTAAAGATCGGCAAGAAAGAGCGCATGAGCTTCTCCAAGATCGATGCGGTCCTGCCGATGCCGAACCTTATCGCCATACAGAAAGATTCCTACGACTGGTTCATCAAAGAGGGTCTGTCCGAAGTCTTTGAAGACATTTCGCCTATCAGAGACTACGCCGACAACCTCGCTCTTGAATTTGTCGATCACGTCATCTCCAACGAGACCAAGTACGACCAGGAGGAGTGCAAGGAGCGTGACGCCACCTACGCAGGCCCCCTGAAGGTAAGGGTCCGTCTCATCAACCAGGAGACCGGAGAAGTCAAGGAACAGGAAGTCTTCATGGGAGACTTCCCGATAATGACCGAAAAGGGCACATTCATATATAACGGAGCGGAGCGTGTCGTCGTGACCCAGCTAGTCCGTTCCCCCGGACCCTACTACTCAGTCGTAGCAGACAAGTCCAACAATATGCTCTTCTCTACCCAGATCATCCCGAACAGAGGCGCCTGGCTCGAGTATGAGACCGATCCCCAGGAATCGCTGGCTGTCCGTGTAGACCGCACCAGAAAGCTGCCTGTGACGGCTATACTGCGTGCACTCGCATACAGGTCTGTCGAGGAAAAGGTGGAGCTCGAAAAGAGAAAGAACCCCGCCATCAGCGAAGAGGATCTGCGCAAGAAGGTCCGCCGTTACGGTGAATTCCGCACCAAGACAGCGAACTCCTTCTACGAAGGTACCGACGCTGAGATCATCAACGTCTTCGGCGAGCCCGACAGACTCACCAAGACCTTTGCCAGGGACACCACGTCCAACTATGACGAAGGCCTGAAAGAAATATACAGAAAACTCAGACCGGGCGAACCGGCCACCTTCGAGAGCGCTTACGACCTTATTGAAGCGCTGTTCTTTGACGCGAAGAGGTATGACCTCGCCAAAGTCGGCCGCTATAAGTACAATAAGAAGCTCGGCCTCGTAAACAGGACCCACGGCTGCGTCCTCATGGAGGACGTGTTCGATCCCGAGACCGGCGAGCTGCTCTTCGAGAAGGGCACCAGGCTCACCAGGGAGACCGCAAAGCAGATCGAAAACAGGGGCGTTGAATATGTGTTTGTAGAGAGCAAGCACACCGAGGGCAAGTCCGTAAAGGTCATCGGCAACAATTTTGTCGATCTCGCGGACTATATCGGTTTCGATCCGGCTCAGTACAGGCTCCCGACCGAGGTCTTCTACCCCGCGATGAAGGCTCTGATCGACGCATACAAAGAAGCGAACCCGGCTCCCAAGAAAAAGCTCTCCGCGGAGGCCAAGAAGGAAGCCGAGAAGAAGTTCGCCGAGTATCTCTATGCGCACAAGGCTGAGCTCTCGCCGAAGCACATCATCTTCGACGACATCATCGCTTCCATAAGCTATCTGTTCGGCCTGCAGGAAGGCATCGGCAACGTCGACGACATCGACCACCTCGGCAACAGAAGGCTCCGCACCGTAGGCGAGCTGCTGCAGAACCAGTTCCGCATCGGCCTTGCCCGTATGGAGAGAGTCGTCAAGGAGAGGATGACCATTCAGGACACCGAAGCCACGACTCCGCAGAACCTCATCAACATCAGGCCCGTGACCGCAGCGATCAAGGAATTCTTCGGAAGTTCCCAGCTGTCCCAGTTCATGGACCAGACCAACCCGCTTTCCGAGCTGACCCACAAGAGGCGTCTTTCCGCGCTCGGCCCGGGCGGTCTTTCCAGAGAGCGCGCAGGTTTCGAAGTCCGCGACGTACACTACAGCCACTACGGCCGTATGTGCCCGATAGAGACTCCTGAAGGCCCGAACATCGGACTTATCGGTTCCATGACCACCTACGGCGTCATCAACCAGTACGGCCTCATCGAGACCCCGTACAGGAAGGTCGACAAGGAGAACGGCATCGTCACCAGGCAGATCGATTACCTGATGGCCGACGAAGAGGAGAGCCTCATCATCGCCCAGGCGAACGAACCGCTCGACGCCGAGGGGCATTTCATCAACGCAAAGGTCCTCGCGAGAGGCTCCTTCGGCGAAATAAACCTCTACCCGAGAGAAGTAGTCGATTACATGGACGTCTCCCCGCGCCAGGTGGTATCCATCGCTACCGCGATGATCCCCTTCCTCGAGAACGACGACGCAAACCGCGCGCTGATGGGTTCCAACATGCAGCGCCAGGCTGTGCCTCTCCTCGTCTCCGACGCGCCCATAGTCGCCACCGGCGTTGAATACCGCGCTGCCTGCGACTCCGGCGTAGTTGTGCTCGCGAAGCATAGCGGCACCGTCGAGTTCGTCGACGCGACCCGCATCGTGATCCGCACCGAGGACGGCGACAAGGACGAATACAAGCTGCTCAAGTACAAGAGGTCGAACCAGGGCACCTGCATCAACCAGAAGCCCATCGTTGCCCACGGCGAAAAGATCGAGGCCGGCGAAGTCATCGCCGACGGTCCTTCCACCGATCAGGGCGAGATCGCTCTGGGCAAGAACCTGCTCATCGGCTTCATGACCTGGGAAGGCTACAACTACGAGGACGCGGTCATCCTCAACGAAAGACTGCTCATGGATGACGTTCTCACGTCCATCCACATCGAAGAATACGAATCCGAAGCCCGCGACACGAAGCTCGGACCCGAAGAGATCACCCGCGACATCCCGAACGTCGGTGAAGATTCGCTCAAAGATCTCGACGAGGACGGCATCATCCGCATCGGCGCGGAAGTCGATTCCACAGATATCCTGGTCGGCAAGGTCACCCCGAAGGGCGAGACCGAACTCACCGCAGAGGAGCGCCTGCTGCGCGCCATCTTCGGCGAAAAGGCCAGGGAAGTCCGCGACACTTCGCTGCGCGTACCGCACGGCGAGACCGGTATAGTCGTAGACGTAAAGATCTTCTCCAGGGAAAACGGCGACGAGCTGCCCCCCGGCGTCAACAAGCTGGTGCGCTGCTACATCGCTACCAAGAGAAAGATCAACGTCGGCGACAAGATGTCCGGACGTCACGGCAACAAGGGCGTTATCTCGCGCATACTCCCGATCGAGGATATGCCGTTCACTGAAGACGGAACTCCGCTCCAGGTAATGCTCAACCCCCTCGGCGTACCTTCCCGTATGAACATCGGTCAGGTACTCGAGGTGCATCTGGGCCTCGCGGCCAAGAAGAAGGGCTGGTACATCTCCACCCCGGTATTCGACGGCGCCAAGGAATCCGACGTCATCAACCTCCTCAAGGAGTGCGGCTATCCCGAGACGGGCAAGCTCACGCTCCGCGACGGACGCACAGGCGACGAGTTCGACAACCCCGTTACCGTGGGCTACATGTACATGCTCAAGCTGCACCATCTGGTAGACGACAAGATCCACGCCAGAAGCACCGGCCCGTACTCCCTCGTTACCCAGCAGCCGCTGGGCGGCAAGGCTCAGTTCGGCGGACAGCGTTTCGGCGAGATGGAAGTCTGGGCCCTCGAGGCTTACGGCGCGGCTTACACGCTGCAGGAGATCCTTACCGTCAAGTCCGATGACGTAGTAGGCCGTGTAAAGACTTACGAAGCCATCATCAAGGACGAGAACATCCCCGAACCGGGCATCCCCGAGTCCTTCAAGGTACTCATCAAGGAGCTGCAGAGCCTCGCTCTGGATGTAAGGGTCCTCAACGGCGACAATGAAGAGATCGAGCTGAGAGAAGACTCCGAGCTCGAAGCCAATACCAACATCAACCTTATCGAAGTCGGCGACAGGCGCGGAGACGAGTTCTTCACCGGCGACTCCGGTTACACCGAGCTCGATTCCGAGGGTGAGGAGATCGATTCCTACACCTCCGAAGCGCAGTTCGAAGACGCTCCGGTAGATGATTTTGCAGGGGAGGCAGACGAATGGAATTAAGCAATTTTGAATCATTACAGATCAATCTCGCCTCTACCGAAAAGATCCTCAGCTGGTCGCACGGAGAAGTCAAGAAGCCCGAGACCATCAACTACAGGACGCTGAAGCCCGAGCGCGACGGCCTCTTCTGCGAGAGGATCTTCGGACCGACCAAGGACTGGGAGTGCCACTGCGGAAAGTATAAGCGCATCCGCTACAAGGGCATAATCTGCGACCGCTGCGGCGTCGAAGTCACCAAGGCTAAGGTAAGAAGAGACCGCATGGGCCACATCACCCTCGCGACTCCGGTATCCCACATCTGGTACTTCAAGGGCATCCCCAGCCGCATAGGCCTGGTGCTCGACATCTCCCCGAGAAATCTCGAGAAGGTGCTGTACTTCGCTTCCTATATAGTCACAGACCCGGGCGACACCGATCTCGAATACAAGGAGATCCTAACCGAGCAGACTTACAGGGAAAAGCGCGAAGAGCTCGGCAACCGCTTCAAGGCAGGCATGGGAGCCGAAGCCGTAAGGCAGCTCCTCTGCGAGATCGACCTCGAAGAGAAGGTCGCTGACCTCAAGAAGCAGCTCGAAGGTTCGCAGGGCCAGAAGAAGGTCCGCATCGTAAGAAGGCTCGAGGCTCTCGACGCCCTCAGAAGAAGCGGCCAGCGTCCCGAGTGGATGATACTCGAGGTCGTTCCCGTGATCCCGCCCGAACTCAGGCCCATGGTCCAGCTCGACGGCGGCCGTTTCGCGACCTCCGACCTCAACGACCTTTACAGAAGGGTCATCAACAGAAACAACAGACTCAAGAGGCTCCTTGAGCTCGGCGCTCCCGACATCATCGTGCGCAACGAAAAGCGCATGCTGCAGGAAGCCGTCGACGCCCTCATCGACAACGGCCGCCGCGGCCGTCCGGTAACGGGCCCCGGCTCCAGACCTCTCAAGTCTCTGTCTGACATGCTCAAGGGCAAGCAGGGCAGATTCCGCCAGAACCTGCTGGGCAAGCGCGTCGACTACTCCGGACGTTCCGTAATCGTAGTCGGCCCCGAACTCAAGTTCTATCAGTGCGGCCTCCCCAAGAAGATGGCTCTCGAGCTGTTCAAGCCGTTCATCATGCGCAACCTCGTGCAGAACGGCCAGGCGCATAACATCAAGAGCGCAAAGCGCATGGTCGAGAAGGTCCGTCCCGAGGTATGGGACGTGCTCGACGAGGTCATCAAAGACCATCCCGTCCTCCTCAACCGCGCCCCGACGCTCCACAGGCTGGGCATCCAGGCCTTCGAGCCGGTACTCGTAGAGGGCAAGGCCATCAAGCTGCATCCGCTCGTCTGCACCGCTTACAACGCGGACTTCGACGGAGACCAGATGGCTGTCCACGTACCTCTTACCGTTGAGGCTCAGGCAGAGGCAAGGTTCCTCATGCTGTCGGTAAACAACATACTGGCACCCAAGGACGGCTCGCCTATCACCACCCCGACCCAGGACATGATCCTCGGTTCCTACTATCTGACCTACCCGGGTCTCGAAGACAGGAGCTCCGCCGCCGAGAAGGGCGACGGCAAGGTCTTCACCGACCCCGCGGAGATGATGATGGCATACCAGACCGGCGCCGTGGGCATCCACGCGAAGGTCAAGGTCCGCATGAAGCTGACTCCGGACGACCCCGGCCGGCTCGTAGAGAGCACCGTCGGCCGCTTCATCTTCAACGAGCAGATCCCGCAGGATCTCGGCTTCGTTGACAGGAGCAAAGATCCGTACGGCCTCGAAGTGGACTTCCTCGTCTGCAAGAAGGACCTCACCAGGATCATCGACAAGTGCTTCCGCGCTCACGGAAATACCGAGACGGCCAAGATGCTCGACCACATCAAGAGCACGGGCTTCAAGTACTCGACCAAGGCCGCGGTCACCATCGGCATCAGCGACATGGTGGCCTGCCCCGACAAGGACGAGATCATCGCCAAGACCCAGGCTGTCGTAGACAAATACCAGGCCGCTTACAGGCGAGGCCTGATGAGCAACAACGAGCGCTATGAAAAGGTCATCCAGCTGTGGCACGCAGCGACCGAAGAAGTCGCGAACTCCCTGATGGGCTACCTCGAGCCGACCAACAACATCAAGATCATGGCCGACTCCGGCGCGCGCGGTTCCAAGAACCAGATCAAGCAGATCGGCGGTATGCGCGGACTTATGGGAAGCGCTACCGGTAAGACCATCGAGATTCCTATCACCGCGAACTTCCGTGAAGGCCTCTCCGTAATGGAGTACTTCATTTCGGCGAACGGCGCAAGAAAGGGTCTGGCCGACACCGCTCTGCGTACCGCGGACTCCGGTTACCTGACCAGACGTCTCGTGGACGTATCTCATAACATAATCGTACGCGAAGAGGACTGCGGTACCGACGAAGGTATCGAAGTAAGAGCTTTCACGGACGGCAAGGAAGTCATCGAGCCGCTGAGCCTGCGTATCGTTGGCCGCACCGCTCTCGAAGACATCACCGACCCGAACACCGGCGAGCTCCTTGTCGAAGCCGGCGAAGAGATCAGCGAAGGCGCAGCCAAGGCTATCGAAAGCTCCGGCATCGAAGCGGTCAAGATCCGTTCGGTCACGACATGCAAGTGCGAGCACGGCATCTGCGCAAAGTGCTACGGCAGGAACCTCGCCACCGGCGGCCCGGTGCACATCGGCGAGGCTGTAGGCATCATCGCCGCGCAGTCCATAGGTGAGCCGGGTACCCAGCTGACGATGCGTACCTTCCATACCGGCGGCGTGTCCGTCGCGGGCAACGACATAACCCAGGGTCTTCCGCGTGTAGAAGAACTTTTCGAAGCGCGCAAGCCTAAGGGACTTGCCGAGATCTGCGAGCAGGACGGCACTGTAGTCTCGATCGAGGCGCGCAGCGACAACAAGACCGAGGTCCGCATCCGCGGCGAGGAAGAGCGCAGCTACATCATCCCGTACGGCGCCCGCCTCAAGGTATCCGAGGGCAGCTTCGTCCACGCGGGCGAAGGTATCACCCAGGGTCCGCTCGATCCGCACGACATACTGCGCATCAACGGCATCGAGGGCGTTTACCAGTACATCCTCAAGGAAGTCCAGCGCGTATACAGGCTGCAGGGCGTAGATATCAACGACAAGCACATCGAGATCATCGTTTCGCAGATGATCAACAAGTGCCGCATCGAAGAGGCCGGCGACACCGACCTGCTCCCGGGCAGCTTCTGCACCAAGCGCGAGCTCGAGCTCGCAAACGAGGCTCTTCCCGAAGGCGCGGCCAAGGCCGTGGGCGAGACCGTACTTCTCGGTATCACCAAGGCTTCGCTGGCTACCGACTCCTTCCTGTCCGCCGCTTCGTTCCAGGAGACCACAAGGGTCCTCACCGACGCGGCCATCAAGGGCAAGACCGATCACCTGATGGGTCTGAAGGAGAACGTTATCATCGGCAAGCTCATCCCGGCAGGCACGGGCATGAGGCGCTACAGAGACGTGGCCATCGATTACGGCGTCAACGCCGAGTACATGGAGTCCTTCAACACCAAGGAAGCCGCAGCCTACTATGACGAGCAGGCTGAAGGCGAGACCGCGGAGTATGAAGAGGGCGACATGACCGAGTTCTACGACGAAGCTGAAGAGGCAGACGCGGCCGTCGAGGCCGAAGAGCCCGCGGCTGAAGAAGAAGAGCTCGAGTAAAAAAATCAGTTTGACATGACAAGGGGCAGCGTGATACACTACCCCTGTTGTGCTGTTTTGATGCGTTTCAAAGCAGGATAAAATCTTAGAGGAAAGGAGAAACTTAATGCCTACAATTAACCAACTGGTTAGAGAAGGAAGGACCAGATCCGTCAAGAAGTCCAACTCCCCGGCACTGCTCAGAGGAATGAATTCCCTGAAGAGAGTTCCGACAGAGATCGAAGCTCCGCAGAAGAGAGGCGTTTGCACTTCCGTAAAGACTGTTACCCCGAAGAAGCCGAACTCAGCACTGAGAAAGGTCGCACGTGTTCGTCTCACCAACGGAATCGAAGTAACTGCTTACATCCCGGGAATCGGTCATAACCTTCAGGAGCACAGTGTTGTTCTTATCCGCGGCGGCCGTGTAAAGGATCTGCCTGGTGTAAGATACCACATTGTAAGAGGTACTCTGGATACCGCCGGCGTAGCAAACCGCATGCAGGCCCGTTCCAAGTACGGCGCCAAGAGACCCAAGGTCAAGAAGTGATCTGAAGTCTTGATGAAGTTATAACTGAAATGATCGGGATTGTGCCCATTTATATAGATTTGGGCACAGCGGCATTCTTCGTAATGTTGAGTACCGATGATTTGCGTATTTATGCGCAAGGAGGAAAGACGTGCCTAGAAGAGGTAATGTTCCCAAGAGGGAAGTGCTTCCTGATCCCGTATACGGCAATGTTGTTGTGGCCAAGCTCATCAACAGCATCATGCTCGACGGAAAGAAGGGCGTTGCACAGAAGATCGTGTACGATGCCTTCGATATGATCAAGGAACAGACAGGTGAAGACCCTGTAGAGGTCTTCGAAAAGGCAATGAGTAACATCATGCCGCAGGTTGAAGTCAAGGCCCGCAGAGTCGGCGGCGCTAACTATCAGGTTCCTATCGAAGTTAAGCCTGAGAGACGCCAGACCCTCGGTCTCCGCTGGCTCACAGCCTACACAAGAGCAAGAGGCGAGCGCACCATGTCCGAAAGACTTGCCAAGGAGCTCATGGATGCCAGCAACGGTACCGGCGCTTCCGTAAAGAAGAAGGAAGACACCCACCGTATGGCAGAAGCAAACAGGGCGTTCGCACACTACAGATGGTAGTCCCGCGAAGGTCCGTTCCCAAGCAGAGTTGAAGAAAGGAGGAATCTCATGCCAAGACAGTTTTCTCTGGAAAACACGAGAAATATCGGCATCATGGCTCACATCGACGCCGGTAAGACAACAACTACAGAGCGCATTCTGTTCTATACAGGCAGAACTCACAAGATAGGCGAGACCCACGAAGGCACTGCCACTATGGACTGGATGGAGCAGGAGCAGGAGCGAGGCATCACGATAACCTCCGCTGCTACTACTGCTCAGTGGAAGAACACAAGGATCAATATCATCGACACCCCGGGTCACGTAGACTTCACCGTAGAGGTCGAGAGATCTCTGCGCGTGCTCGACGGAGCCGTTACCGTGCTCTGCGCGAAGGGCGGCGTTGAGCCCCAGTCCGAGACCGTATGGCGCCAGGCCGAGAAGTATCACGTTCCCCGCATGATCTTCATCAACAAGATGGATATCACCGGAGCTGATTTCTTCCATGTCATCGACATGGTCAAGAACCGCCTCAAGGCCAACGCCGTGCCCGTACAGCTGCCGATAGGCTCCGAGGGCACATTCAAGGGCGTCATTGATCTTATCAAGATGAAGGCCGAGATCTACGAAGACGACCTGGGAAAGGTCATCGACGAAGAAGGTATTCCGGCCGATATGCAGGAGCTCGCCGAAGAATATCATCAGAAGCTGATCGAGTCTGTCGCTGAGACCGACGAAGATCTTCTCATGAAGTTCCTTGACGGCGAAGAGCTTACCGAAGCAGAGATCAAGGCTGCCATCAGAAAGCAGACCATCGCGAACCAGATGGTTCCCGTGCTCTGCGGTTCCGCATATAAAAACAAGGGCGTTCAGCCTCTGCTGGATGCCGTGGTAGACTACATGCCTTCCCCGCTCGACATCCCGCCCATCGAGGGCGTGATCCCCAAGCTGGAGAAGGAAGACGTGCGTCATTCCGACGACAATGCCCCGTTCTCGGCGCTCGCGTTCAAGATCATGGCAGACCCGTTCGTCGGCAAGCTCGCGTTCTTCAGAGTCTATTCAGGCACCTTGGAGAGCGGTTCCTACGTTTACAATTCCACCAAGGGAAAGAAGGAACGTATCGGCCGCATCCTGCAGATGCACGCCAATCACAGGGAAGAGATCGACATGGTCTATTCCGGCGATATCGCCGCCGCGGTAGGTCTCAAGGACACCACCACGGGCGATACCCTCTGTGACGAAAAGCACCCAATCATTCTGGAGTCCATGGAATTCCCGGACCCCGTTATCCAGATCGCCATCGAGCCCAAGACCAAGGCAGGCCTCGAGAAGATGGGCATCGCCCTCGCCAAGCTGGCTGAGGAAGACCCCACCTTCAAGACCTACACCGATCCCGACACCGGCCAGACCATCATCGCCGGCATGGGCGAGCTGCATCTGGAGATCATAGTTGACCGTCTGCTGCGCGAATTCAAGGTCGAAGCAAACGTCGGCAAGCCGCAGGTATCCTACAAGGAGACCATCAGCAAGGAGTCTTCGGTAGACGAGCGCTACGTGAAGCAGTCCGGCGGCCACGGCCAGTACGGTCACGTAAAGATCAGACTCTATCCGCGCGAAGCAGGCGCAGGCTACGAATTCAAGAACTCGATCGTCGGCGGTGCTATTCCCAAGGAATACATCCCCAAGATCGACGAGGGTATTCAGGAAGCCATGAAGAACGGCCCGCTCGCAGGATATCAGGTAGTGGACGTAGGCGTGGAACTGTACGACGGTTCATATCACGAGGTGGACTCCTCCGATATGGCCTTCAAGATCGCCGCATCCATGGCATTCCGCGAGGCTGCAGCCAAGGCTGCCCCCGTGCTCCTCGAACCGGTCTTCAAGGTAGAAGTCACGGCTCCCGAAGAGTACATGGGCGACGTCATCGGCGACCTCAGCTCACGCAGGGGCCGCATCGAGGGCACAGACATCTTCAACGGCACCGCGTCCGTACGCGCTATGGTGCCGCTCTCAGAGATGTTCGGCTACGCCACCGACCTCAGGTCCAAGACCCAGGGCCGCGGCGTCTACGTAATGCAGATGGATCATTTCGAAAAGCTTCCCGATTCACTGCTCGCCAAGATCAACAAGTAAAAGACGTATGTAATTTTTAAGTAATCTCACCAGTTCAGGAGGATATTTAAAATGGCAAAGGAAAAATTTGAAAGAACAAAGCCGCATGTAAACATCGGAACCATCGGCCACATCGACCACGGCAAGACCACTCTTACCGCAGCGATCACCAAGGTACTTGCTACCAAGCTGCCGAGCGCTACCAACCAGATCGTAGCCTTCGAGAACATCGATAAGG
>Ga0208297_1000794_pt1 | contig 45988 bp, 46 predicted proteins | sample LMS_cellobiose_e_FD_187367 | JGI IMG/M metagenome (GOLD analysis project Ga0208297, IMG submission 187367) | Rumen-fistulated moose microbial communities from Alaska, USA - LMS_cellobiose_enrichment (SPAdes) (version 2) | ecosystem: Host-associated > Mammals > Digestive system > Stomach > Rumen... | reverse complement strand
GACATACTCACTTGCATGAATTATAAGGGAATAAAGGATTGTGTGTTCTGATCTACTAGAATACAGCTCTTCAATCCTCAACTCTTATCATAGAAGATCTATTTACAGAGATTTTTTCACAAACTCTTTTTTTCTGCGCTACCTCCGGCGTTGACACTTTCTGACTGTTGAACGGCTCATTCCTAATTCTCGGGCGATCTCCGAGATGCTTTTGCCTTGCATTTCATGCAATTCTCTGAGCATAATCGTGGTGCCGCTTCCTTTCATTTGGGCGCCTCCATCTGTTTGTTGTTACTCTCAAATGGTAGGCACACTATCGGGAAGTGGTCAATTTTAATCCGACTCTAACTGGCTAATTTTAGATTGGCCTTTGTGGTCAATTTTAGCTCGGCGGTTATACGTACAGAATTCTTTTCACAGGCTCAACTCCATAAACCTTGACGGCACCAAATTACTATTTGCTATCCTTCCGTACCAAAACATAATCACGTTTTGCATCAAATCCAACAGCGTCGACTACTTTATTCGTGTATGTGTTATAAATAACCACGTTCACGCCTTCTTCCACAGTTTGATATTCTTTAGTTCCAACATTGATAGTATAATGCTTTCCATCACTGCTTTTAACGGCAAAGTCTCTGCTGGATATTCTTTTGTGCCACGGCAGTGAATCAGTATTGACGGCTGAAAAAACAGTATTATCGCCGTGTCTGACGATCACGCTGGGAGTAAAGATACCTTCCGGTGCGATCATATTTACTGTTTCGGCGCTTATCCTATCCCAGGCACCCAAGTCAGATACTGTAACGATTGAAACACAATTGCTAAAAGGTATTTTTGCCATATAATCCTTGAAATTTCTGTATCTTTTTACTCCAGCCATGCGAATACTCTCTTTATAGTGCTTTAGATTCATATCATAACTGTGATAATTTTCATCACCGCGCCTATCTGGCAAATCATAATTATCGTTTAGATATTTACCGAGATATTCGGTAAACTTCCTGCTGCCCCGGTAATTCAGATGCGACTTGTCCGCGATATCCGTCTTGAAATCAAGCCCTATATCGTCATAGAGCAGGTTATAGTTTATAAAAGGCACATCATACTCCGAAGCTATTTTCTTTGCTTCCAGGTACTTGCGCTGCTGATACCCAGTAATATGGCTGTATGGCGCTACTATCACCATTAAAGGTATATTTTCCGATTTCACCAGTTCGATAAGCTTGCGGTAATATTTTTCAGTTTTCTCACTCAGCCTCACGGGAGCTTCCACATTTGAAATATCTCTGCGTACTGATGGTAGGGTATTCATATTGCAATAGAAGCCTTTCCAGTGTTTATATTTCGCCTCGTCCGCCAGATATGGCAGAAAATCCTTTTCATCCAGCTCCTTATATCTGCCGTGATACTGTAAAGGGCCTACCAGAAAATCTAAAAAACGATCCTTCGGCGCACTTTCCCGCAAGGCTTCTATCTTATCCATAGACCATCTCATGCCGTAGGTGTTTTTTATTATGCGGCTGTCATCGATATAATCCGCCTCAGCAACTGTCCGAAAAGCATCAAAAATAACCAACCTGGGCTGTTGTGTTTTTAGTGCCTCTTTTAAATAAAAAAACGAGTTCCATACCGGCTGGACACTGCCGCAAAGATTGAATGCGGCTATGCCATATCTTTCATATAAAACAGCTGGATTTACGTTTTCGAAGGCAGTGCTACTTCCCAAAATCAGAACGTCGATACTATTCTTCGGCTGTTTATAAAAGGTTTTAATACTGTAAATACCATCTGTATATTTAAATTTAAATACATTGTTGATTCCTAATGCGATAAATGAAAAAACAGCTATGAACAAAATTGTTTTTGTTTTAGACATACTCATCACCTCAAAAATAATTGTTGATATCACTTGTCTGTAGTATTGCCTGTTAGAATTTAAAATATATAAATTGCTGCGGGTCGAAAGCTTCGCCGTAGACGCCGTAAACAGCTATGGAAAAGAATATCAAGAACACCGCCAGCCACTGAAACCATACGCACTGCTCTTCTAAAAAGGAATCGATATATTTGTTTTTCAGGAATTTACACATATCAACCGCAAAAACCACAAGCAAGGATATAAATAAGATGTGCATTTCCGTAACATCCAGCCCCAGAGTGTACAGCGAACCATTAAAGAACGACCACAAATCAATCTGTGTGAACATTCTAAAGATAAAATCAAAAGCACTATCCACAGAATCAGCCCTAAAGAAAACCCATGCAAAGCTGACCAAAAGAAAAGTGATAAATATTTGCCCAAACTTGAAACTAAAACTGTCTGTTTTCACTCCAAACTGTATGTTGAAGCTCTCTTTGTACGGCTTAAGAAAATCGCCGATAATCTGGTAAAAGCCATGAAGCGCTCCCCATACTATAAAAGTCCAGTTTGCGCCGTGCCACAATCCGCAAACAAGAAATACTATCATGATATTTAAATATTTTCTGTTCCGGCAACACCTGTTGCCGCCGAGCGGTATGTATAGGTAGTATTTAAACCATGTACCAAGCGATATATGCCATCTGCGCCAAAACTCTTTGATAGAGCTTGAAAAATAAGGCGTATTGAAGTTGTCGGCAACTTCAAAGCCGAGGACTTTCGACGCACCGATGGAAATGATAGAATAACCGGCAAAATCGCAGTATATCTGTATAGTGTAACCTATTGCCGCGGTAAAGAGCGCAAATGAGCCGTATAGATAATAGGAACCGAAAACATTGTTTACCAGAATGGCTACCCTGTCGGCAATCACCAGCTTTAAAAAGAGCCCCCACAGCATCAATACAAGCCCCCGCCTTACTCTTTCGGCGTCAAACATTAAACTTTGCGGGATGGAATTAATCTTCGGCAGCAGGGAGAGAGCACTGTCTATAGGGCCGGAGACGACCTGCGGGAAAAATGAAACGTACAGCGCATATTTCAAGATATCTTTTTCAGGTTTTATATCCCCTCGATATACGTCTATAAGGTAGCTAAGCGTCTTGAAAATATAAAAAGATATGCCCAACGGCAGTATCACATCGAAACGCGTATCCATGGCCGACCCCGTTAAGAACTTAACGGCGAAGCCAAGATTATACAAAATAAAGTTTGAATATTTATAGAATCCAAGTATGCCGACGTTTATTACTACGCTCAGTACTAAAAAGAACTTTTTTATAAAATCAGCAGAGAAGTGGTTGGTTGGTTGGTTGGTTGGTTTTGTCATTCAATTTTATAAAAATTTTATCCGCCTCTCCAATAGCAAGAGCAAGTAGATACGAAATCGCAGTGCAAATCGCCAGCAAAATCGCATACTTAGCGTTCCAGCTCATATAAAAATAATAGCTGGATACCAACAGCCAAATAACTCTGAATCTCTTAGGGATCAAATAATATACGAGAGTAACCGCAGGGAAAAATATCAAAAACTTCAATGAATTAAAAATCACGTTTTATCACCTTTTTTACTTTAATAGTCTATTTGTTTTTACAGCCATATTTCCCTAAAAATTGTCATAAAAAGCCCGGCGCGGCGGCTTTCTCACCTCTATTCCTGTACAGGAGGCAAAGCGCCATTTTCTTTCATCGGTTTTTTCTTTTTCTTGTCGTGAATGATCATTCCGGACAATATAACTGCGCCCAATGCGAAGAAGCAGAGCCCGAGACGGAAGCCCGGAACGTGGTACTCCAGCTCTATTTTATGGTCGCCCGCCTCTAGAGGCAGCGCCATGAAGAGGGAGTTTGCCTTTAAGAGCTCTGTTTTCTTGCCATCCACCTTAGCGTGCCAGCCTTTGCTGTAGGGAATCGAGAGGCAGAGGATTTTGTTTTTCTTCAGGCTTATAGTGCCGGAGACCTTATCGTTGCCCACGTAAATATTTTCCAGCACATCCTCGCGCAACTTGTTTATTTGCGCTGGGTAGTTGTCCATTGGCTGGGCGTAGACTTGGATGTCATCGAGTTTAAAGGTGTTTTTACGTGAGATAATTACCTTACATTGTATATTTGTTTTTTGTTTATAATTTCCCAAATTAATCAAGTAATTTTCACGAGGAAAATATACTTGGTGCTTATGTCTTGGTAAAAATATATATTTATTATCTATATTACTTCTCATATCTAATTTTATAGTTAATGCGTTATGTGCCTTTATAAAAGGCGGAACTTCCTTAAATCCACGTAAACGAAGGTATATCTCTGACGTGTGCACTGGAGTATCAAATTCCAGTGTCATTATTGCACGATTTTCTTGCATATTTAAAACATTTCCAGCCCATATAAGGTTTTTCATACCTGAAATTTTATAAGGTAGACTTTTTGATATAAGTTCAAGGTTGTGGTTCTCCTGAAAACGGCCGCCAAGTCGTTCTTCTAAAATAACGGACTGTAACTGTGCCTCCTGTTTATTTAGCACAGGCAGATCTTTATATTTTTTAGCCGTCAGATAATTTTCATATGTATATCCTAATGGCAGAAAGTACTCATTTTGATATATATCGTAGTTACGATCGCTTAGATTTATCTCTTTTATTTTGTTAAAACCAAAGGGTATAGCTGTGGTATTGTGCAACTTACTGGAAATAAAATATTTTACGCTTGCGAGCGACATTATAGAGGCTCTTTGGTCTAACCCATCTAAACGCCATAAAAAGAAGACACGCCTGTTTTCCAGTTCAAGCTGAGATGTGGTAAAGACAGAGTTCATAAGACTTCTATAGCCGGCAAGTCCGTAATGTTTAAACAGTCCACCCGAATTTATGAAACTCGAATCCAATGACGTATCGACTCTGAAAAAGTTATTTTCCGTTGGCGGATCAATGTATTCCATAGCCGCATTTGAAGAAGATACTGTCCTTTCGTAAATAAAACTTTGGGGGGCATATGGACGGCTACTTTTCCCTATAACCTTAAATTCTGTAACCCCGGCGTTGTAAACGGCAGATAGAACTACAACGAATAACAAAAACATTTCTCTGTATAATAATGACAATCTACGCTTTCCCCATGACAGGCCAAAGATGGTAAGCAACATTAAAATAACGGAGAAAAGGGTATGAATGTTAAGCTTTATGGAATCATTTTTTACCATAATACTTATGAGTATTGCAATAAAAGTATAAAATAGAATGGCTTTCAAGCAATATATCGTATTCTTTTCTGATATGGCTACGAGGCATGGCGAGGTTGCAACAAATGCAAAGGCAATCAGAAATGGGAATATAAACATCCAACGAGTCGTAACGTTGGAACCTCCGTTAAATAGATATCCAACAAAAGGCGTAAATAACCCTAAAAAAGCAATAAATAAGAATACCCATAAACTTTTAAAAATTTTTGCTTTTCTTATTAGTAGCGCAATTATCAAAAAGGTACCGGGCAACATGGGAAGAATACCTCTTTTCCCATAATATATGAAAAATGATAATATGTTATCAAAAATAGCGTTTGCTTTGAATAAAAACAACCCTGTATCTGGAATCAAATCCGTATTCATCCTCGAAGCAGTTAATATCTTATAAAAAACCGGTATAAGAATAGGTGCAGCGATAATTATAGCGACAAGATAGCATAAAAAACAAAACAACATCAAAGATAAGGCCTTTTTTAGCCCAAAACGCAGATAAATATTATATAGCCGAAATATGCCGTATATACTTAACATAATAGTTAACATATATGTAAAATAGAAATTTATGATAGCTGAAGCAGATACTGATATTATGAATATATAAGGCTTTTCGCCATCAAAAATTTTTTCCAGCCCTAGTAGCATAATAGGCAGGAAAATCATAGGTAAGATAAAGAAATAGTGCCTTAAGTAGAACAAAAGGGCGTACCCGGAGAAAAGATAAAACAATGCACCGCATACAACCGTAACACCTTTTCTTTTTTTATAATAGCAATAGCTTATAAAAGCTAAACCGGCACAGTACATCTGCGAAATACAAATCAACCAATAGACACATTCTGCCCGCTTTGCGGAAAAGAAAGGAGAAAATATAACTACAAAAGGATTTGAGAGTCCACTCCAAAACAACCCCCAAATATCGTCTCCCAAACATAAACGAAAATCATAGGTGTGTATATTTAATGTATGAAAGTAAAATAAATTTTTTAATATCTCACGAATGTATTCCCTATATAGGAAATCGTCGGATAATACGCTAAGAAAGAATCGTCTTCCATGACAAACGGCCCACTTCCAGAAGCCGTAATGAACATATATATAAATAACATGACAATAGAGAAAGAAATCGTATATAAAAAGATAGTATTTCCAGTTTTATTTAATATTTTCCTGTTTAAAAGTTGTTTTGTATGCATTAATATATCTCCTTCTAGTAAGTACAGTACTTTTCAAAAATTTACCCTTTTTTCCTCAATGACGAGCGGTCTCTTCATCAGCCTTGCGTTGATCGTGAGAATATATTCGCCTATCATGCCGATGAAGAAGAGTTGCACGGCGCCGAGGAACATCATGCCTATCAGCATCGGCGCTGTTCCGGCTGGGAATTTGTCCCAGTAAAGCAGCTTGAGGATGAGATAAAGCACGCCTATGACTACACTGAAAAAGCCGGCTATCGCGCCTAGGAACACTGCGAGGCGGATGCCTATTTTCGTATAGCTCGTCACGCTGAGCATGGCGTAGTCGTACAAGGTGTAAAGGTTATTTTTTGACTTTCCGCTCTTTCTCAGCTGCTGGACGTATTCGATGTCTTTGCGCTTCCAGCCCAGCTCGGCTACGATGCCGCGCAGAAAGGGGGCGGGATCGTCAAGTTTTTTCAGCACTTCGATAAAAGCCCTGTCGTAGAGGCCGAAGCCCGTGAAGTGCTCTATCTGCTCGACATCTGAAAATTTTTTCACTAATTTGTAGTAAATAGATCGCAGGGCATACATGACTTTGCTTTCTTTGCTCGACGTTTTTATGCCAACTACGATTTTATAGCCCTTCTCCCACTCTTCGACAAAGCGATGGATCATTTCGACAGGCTCCTGGAAATCGGCGCAGAGGCGGACGGCGCAGTCTCCCGCCGTCTGCATCAATCCGTAGTACGGGGAGCGGCTCTGTCCGAAGTTGCGCGCATTGAATATCGCCTTGACTTTTTCGTCTCCGGCGCAAAGGAGCTCCAGCCGCTCGCGGGTCTTGTCCTTCGAGCAGTTGTCTATGAAGATTATTTCGTAGTCATAATGCGGCAGGTTTTTGGCGAATTCCTCTCTGACCGCGTCGCACATAGGAACGACGTTGTCTTCTTCGTTGTATGTTGGTATCAGCACGCTTATAGTCTTCATCAGGCCGCCCTCTCTTCAATCCACACGAAAGCTGAAATATTTATGGCCGAACCAGCTTATCAGCGTAGTGAACACGAGATTCAGCATTCCCGCGAAGTAAGCGTTCAGCGACATTACCGAGACCATCACGTATAGGATCACAATGCCGGAAAAGAAGCTCGCCACGTAGACCAGTACGAAGCGGCAGGCTTCCGCGAAGGATTTTTTGTACTGCTTGAAAGTAAAGTATTTATTAAGTATGTAGCTGCACGCCGTTCCCACAACGGTAGCCGCCACGTGCGCCGCTATGTAGTGGAGGCCGCAGAATACCAGCGCGGCGAATGTTCCATAGCCGACTACTGTATTTATGCCGCCGACGATAAGGAAGCGTATGCGCTGATCATTCAGTAGGATATGAAACAAATTTAATGCACGTTCAAGCAATTCCGCCTGTTCCATTCCACAGTCTTCCTTATTCCCTCGGCGAAGGGGACGAGCTGCTTCAAATTCAATGTTTCAGCAGCTTTTCGAGTGTCAGGGACATATCTTGGAGGAAGCGTCTTTGCGCCGTAGGCCGCGTTTGACGCGCTTACAGCCGCGGAGGGAACGACGCACTCTGCCACGGCCCGCGCAAGTTCCATTATCGAGACCGCCTCTTCGGAGCCGACGTTATAAGTTTCCTTATCCCTTCCTTCGAGAAGGATCGTCCACAGCCATATCATAAGATCGGCGGCATAAAGATACGAACGGTACGGGCGGCCGTCCCTGACGGATATGGGCCTGCCGTTTATCGCGTCATTGATAAAAGAAGTGATCGCAAAGCGTCTGCTGTCCAAATTTTGATAAGGGCCGACAAGCGCGAAACAGCGCGCCGACGACGAAGGGACAGGGCCTGCGAAGCACAACTTTTCCGCTTCCAGTTTTCCTTTGCCGTACGCGTTAGAAGGATGAGGCTCGTATGTTTCCGGCATATGTGAAAGCTCTGGCGGCTGCGTGCCGTAAACGCCGCCCGAGCTTACATACAGCATTTTTTTCACACCCGCGCTCTCGGCGTTTTTCACGACATTTCGCGTGCCGTCGGCAATTACGGAAAAGAGCTCGTCCGGCGAGGACTCGTCAAGCCTGCCGTCGGACGGCGTCGCGGCGTGTATCAGAAAATCACAGCCGTCTTGCAGATGAAAATCCCTGACGTCGCCTTTGAGGAATGAAAGAAAAGTTTTATGCGCAAACATAGGACAGTCGTGCAGAAATTTTTCGGGATTGCGCGTCAGAATCTCCATTCTTGCGTTGAGACGCAGCCTCTCGTTTAAATGGCAAAAGCTGTGCAGAAACCATTTGCCAAAGAAACCGGTCCCGCCCGTGATAAATATTTTCGCGTCCTTTAATTTCTGCCAGCCGCAGGGGGCGTTTGCCGCTATGAAATCACAATCTCCCGCAATGATCATAAGACGCACGCTATTTAAACGGGAACATGTCGTCAAGGTTATGGCCGAACTGCATTTTGGGATAAGCCCCGGCCTCTTTGTCGACGGCTACTTCCAACAGCGCAGGTCCGCCGCCGGCAAGGAATTCTTTTATTTTTTCATCCATTTCCTCGGGGCGTTCCAAACGATCAGACCTTAGCCCATATGCTTTGCCGACTTTTACGAAATCCGGCGCGCCGAAGGTCCAATCAGAGCCTGGCAGGCGCCCTCCGCATATTTCTTTTTGGAATTGCCTCACGGTCGCAAGGGCGTTGTTCTTCATAACCACTATCTTCAGAGGCAAAGCAAGCCTGTTTATTACCTCAAGCTCCTGTATATTGCACTGCATACCGCCGTCTCCCGCTACGACGATAATTTCAGCTCCGGCGTCCGCAATGGACGCGCCTACCGCCGCAGGCAGCGCAAAGCCCATTGAGCCCATGCATGGGGTCGTTATGTAATATTGGCCTTCTTTGAGCCATAGGGATTGAGAGACCCACGTCCTGTTTGTCCCAACTCCGGAGACGTAGCCTGACGCTCCGTTGTTTTCTGAGCTGCTGATTTTATATACGAACGCGTTCGGGTTTATGCCGGATATGTGAGAAAGCTCTTTAGTGTCGGGGTTTTCTTCCTTGTCTTTAATTATACCTGCCAGCCACTCGGCAGAAGCGCTCGACTTGTTTGTACGTTCAATCAGCAGCGGCAAAATATTTTTTAAATCTGCGCACAACGTGTTGGTATTTTTCAGCCTGTTATTAAGTTCTGCCTCATCTATGTCTATGTGGAATATGGCCTTATTCTGCGAAAAAACATCAGTGTTTGCGCCTATCTGACGCACGTCAGTCCTGCTGCCAAGAATTATCAGCAAGTCGCAGTGTGCCAGAGCCCTGTTAGCCCACCTGTTCCCATTGGTCCCAGTAAGGCCGACAGACCATTTGCATTCGCTGCTTATTATTCCCTTGCCGTGCCACGAATATACGGCGGGGATTTGTTTTTCTTCTGCGAAACGCCGCGCCTCTTTTTCCGTATGCGAACGGATGACGCCGGTGCCAAGCAGCATAAGAGGGCGGCGCGCCCCGCTTAATTCGGCGTTCAGCTTGTCGATAAAGCCGTCAAGCGCTTCCGCCGGCGGAAGCGGATTATTTACCTCGACCGGGCTGAAATCGAAGCAGGAGCAATCGATCTCCTCTTTCTGAAGGTTCATCGGAACGTCGAGCAACACAGGCCCGGGGCGCCCGCCCAGTGCGGTTTTGAAAGCGTCCGGCAGCAGAGTCGTTATATCCTGAGCTTTTTGCAGCTGCACGGACATTTTCGTTATAGGGCCGGCTATGGAAACGATGTCCGTCTCCTGAAAGCCTATCTGGCGGCATTTCGTGCCGGTGCTGAGCTCGTTTTGATTGACCTGGCCGGTGATGAATACGGCGGGGATGGAGTCGAAATAGGCCGTGCCGATGCCCGTTACAAGGTTTGTCGCGCCCGGGCCGCTGGTCGCGAGCGCCACGCCGGGCACGCCCTTTACCTGAGCCCAGCCGCAGGCGGCGAACGCGGCGGCCTGCTCGTGGTGCATGGAAATTATTTTAATGCCGCCGTGTCTGTATATGGCGTCCAGCAGCCTGACGGTCATGCCGCCGATCATTTCAAATATGCAGTCGACCCCCTGCGAATAGAGGTATTCCGCTATAAATTCGCTTACTGTCATAATTTCTACCTTTTTACATAGTCTTTGATAACGGCGGCTATCTTCGCAAGTTTCTCTTCGCACATGCCCGGATATACGCCTACCCAGAAGCTGTGGTTCATTATCCTGTCGGTATTTGCAAGCGAGCCTGCAACTCTGAAGCCTTTGCCGCTTTTACGCATTTCGTCGAAGCAGGGATGCTTGATAAGGTTGCCTGCAAAGAGCATACGCGTCTGAATTTTGTTGTTTTCAAGACTTGCGACTAAATCGTCCCGCGTGAACGGCGCGCTTTCTTTTACGGTCAACATGAAGCCGAACCAGCTGGGCTCGGAGTCCTGCTCTTTTTCAGGCAGGACAAGGAATTTGTCGGCACCATGTTTTTTAAGCTCTTCTTTAAGGAAATTCCAATTTTTAGCGCGGGCTTCGATGAAGCGCGGAAGTTTTTCAAGCTGTGCGCAGCCAACGGCCGCCTGCAAGTCTGTGGCTTTCAGGTTGTAGCCGAAGTGCGAATAGACGTATTTATGATCGTAGCCAAGGGGAAGCTCGCCGAATTTCTGCGTGAAGCGCCTCCCGCAGCTGTTGTCGCGCCCTGACGGACAGAAGCAGTCGCGTCCCCAGTCGCGCAGCGAAGCTACTATCCTGTGGAGTTCCGCGTTGTCGGTATAGACCGCGCCGCCCTCTCCCATCGTCATATGGTGCGGCGGGTAGAAGCTCGACGTGGCGATGTCTCCGAATGTGCCGGTGTACGCCCATTTCCCTTCCAGACAGTAACGCGAGCCCAGGGCGTCGCAGTTGTCCTCGACGAGCCACAACCCATGTTCCGCGCAGAACTCCTTCACTTTTTTTACGTTGAACGGATTTCCCAGAGTGTGGGCGAGCATCACGGCCTTCGTCCTGCCGCTGAGCGCTTTTTCAAGGAGGCCCGTATCTATGTTGTACGTAGGTATGGAAACGTCGGCGAAGACGGGCACGGCGCCGTATTGTATGACGGGCGTCACTGTGGTGGGAAAGCCGGCAGCCACAGTGATCACCTCGTCGCCGGGCAGTATCCTTTTTTCATCAAGTTTCGGGGAGGTGAGGGCCATGAAGGCGAGCAGGTTCGCCGACGAGCCGGAGTTCACAAGAGAGCAGTGTTTCACGCCGAGAAAGGAGGCGAAGTCTTTTTCAAATTTATCGGTTTCTTGCCCTGCCGTGAGCCAAAAGTCCAACGACGCTCCGACGAGGCCGATCAGCTCCTTCTCGTCGTATATCCTTCCGCCATATGGGATGGGGTCTCCCTCTTTATACGGAGCTTTTATATGTTCCGCTTCGTAATATTCCTTTACAAGCTCGTATATACGGGAGCGCAGCGCCTTTCCCTTTTCTGATTCGTTTTTCATTTTATTTTCACTCTCCGCGCATATATTCTTTTATCTGGCAGTCCATTGCCGCCGCGGCGTCTTTGCCGGCAAGCCAGGCTTTGCTCCATTCGCAGGTCTTCGCCACGGCTTTCGCTATATGCCACCGCGGCCGCCAGCCGAAGCTTTTCTTGATCTTTGAGCAGTCGAGTTTCAGGAAGTTCGCCTCGTGCGGCCCTCCGCGCCATTTGTTTTCCCATTTCGCGCCGCCGCCCCACGCGGAGCAGAAGACGTCCGCCAGCTCTCCCGTCGTCAGGCAGTCGCAGTCGTCCGGGCCCACGTTATATGAGCCGGCATATTTTCCCGGCTCCTCGTACTGCTTTTCGGCGATCATCAGGTAGGCGAATACGGGCTCCAAAACGTGCTGATACGGGCGCGTGGAGTGCGGGTTCCTGACGACGATGGGCTCTTTTTTCATGACGGCGCGGATGCAGTCCGGGATGATGCGGTCGGGGGCGAAATCCCCGCCGCCGATGACGTTGCCGGCCCTTGCGGTCGACACGGCAGTCTTTCCATCGCCGAAGAAGCTGTTTTTATAACTGCTCGTGACGAGTTCGGAGCAGCTTTTACTGTTGGAGTACGGGTCGTAGCCGTTTAAGGAGTCTTCTTCCCTGTACCCCCAGCACCACTCTCTGTTGTGGTAGACTTTATCTGTTGTGACGTTGACGAAGCTCTTGACGCTTTCGCAGAGCCTGACGCATTCTAATATATTCACCGTGCCCATAACGTTGGCCTCATAGGTGTAACGCGGGTCCTTATAGCTCTCGCGCACTATCGGCTGAGCGGCCATATGGATGATGATTTCCGGGGAGCTTTTTTTCACGGCGTCGTTTAATTTTTCAAAATCACGGATATCGCCGATGATACTTTTTATATTTCCCTCAAGCCCCGCCATTGAAAAAAGGTTCGGCTGCGTCGGCGCGGGCAGGCTGTATCCGGTGAGTTCGGCGCCCATATTCAACAGCACGCGGCTCATCCACGAGCCCTTAAAGCCGGTGTGCCCCGTGAGGAATACGCGCCTGCCCCGCCAGAATTCGCCGGTCACCATACTTTCCACGGGGCAGAGCCTTCCTGCCACATTTTTTCCAGCGCCATCTTGTCGCGCAATGTATCCATAGGGCGCCAGAAGCCGCGGTGGAACCATGCCGACAGCTCGCCGTTTTTGGCCAGGGCCTCGAGCGGCTCGCGCTCCCATACGGTGGCGTCGCCCTCGATAAGCTCGAAGACGTCCGGCTCCAGCACGAAGAAGCCGCCGTTTATCCAGCCGCCGTCCCCCTGGGTCTTCTCTTCGAATTTCTCTATCTTATCGCCTTCAAGCTTCATATGCCCCCAGCGTCCCGGCGGCTGGACGGCAAGGAGCGTCGCGCGGTTTTTGTTTTCTTTGTGGAATTTTATCTCTTCGGTTATATTCACGTCGGAGACGCCGTCACCGTAGGTCATGCAAAAGGTCTCGCCGCCGACGTATTCTTTTATGCGTTTGATGCGGCCGCCAGTCATCGTCGCGTCGCCCGTGTCGACGCAGGTTACGCGCCAGGCTTCCGCGTAATTGTTGTGTATCTGCGCCTGTCCGCTTTCCATGTCGAAGGTCGCGTCCGACATATGCAGGCGGTAGTTTGCGAAAAATTCTTTTATAAGGTAGCCTTTATAACCGGCGCAGATAATAAAATCGTTTATTCCGTAATGCGAATAGATTTTCATTATATGCCAGAGTATGGGATGGCCGCCTATTTCGACCATAGGCTTAGGCTTCAGGACGGTCTCTTCCGAAAGACGCGTCCCCAGGCCTCCGGCAAGTATCACGCATTTCATCGCTCAAGCATCCTCTCTTTTGTTATGTTGATAATTGTGCAATAACCATTGAGATTATACTTGAAATATGACATTCGTCAACAATTATGATTGACATAAATCATCTTGAAAAACAATTTTTTCAATTTGATAATTGACAAATGGAAAATATTTTAGGAACACGGATCCACAAAAAAAGAATAGAGAAGAAAATCACTCAGGAAAAATTCGGAGAGATCGTCGGCGTCTCAAAATGGACGATAATCAACTGGGAAAGCGGCAAACGGATCCCGCTTGCGACATATCTTCCTAAAATATCTTCGGCGCTGGGAGCCAGCGTGAATTATCTTCTTGGAGAAGAAGACGGTTTTGCAAAGCCTCATACAGACGACGGCGTTCACAAAACGGCGGGGAGCAAAGACTCCTTCGTCCCTATAGTAGTGAGAAGCTTTGAAGATATGGAACGGCTTTATAACGGGCTCTTAATGAAAGAGCTGTATAAGATGACTCAAGAGGACGAGCTCATCTTTCTGGAAAAACATATTTTAAAGAGTAGAATCGACGACAGTCAGCCGCCGTTCGCCGTCATAGCCGAAGTCTCCTGCGCGGGCTGGGGCATCGTGAGAGGCTCGCGCGTGGTGGTAAACCCTGCCGAAAGAGCGGAGAGCATGGACGTCGCCCTCATACGATACCATAATAAATTCGCATTCAAGAAGATTCATCCAATTCCCGACGGAAGCGTGGAACTGATTGCCGAAGACGGAAAAACCCTGAACATTCCCGCGGAGGAAAACGACGCAGCCGCCTTCCAAAATCTACGGCAAAGCCATCTGCGCCCTGTCAAACATCATACACGGCGTTTAACGCCCCGCGGCGGGGATTTTTAATCACAGCGGCCGGCGCCGCGCTTTACTCCCCTGCATTCGTAGACGACCGCTGGGGGGATGTTCATCACGACGAGCCTCGTGGAGAGCTGTTCGAATATACCTTCAAAGGAGCTTTTCATATGATGCGAATACTGGAAGGCGACAAATATCCCCTCGTCTGAAAGGGTCCGCCGCACCGCGTCCATGACCGCCGCGGTAACGCAGCGCGGCAGCACCGCGAAGGGCAGCCCCGAGACTATCAGGTCCGCTTTGCCGGCGCGCGCTCTGTCAAGGACCTGCGGCAGCTTCGCGGCGTCGTCGTAAACTTTTATTTTCAGATCGCGGCTCAGCCTCAGCCGAAGCCCCCTCTCTATCTCAAAGGCGAAGAAGCGGCTCCCCGGGGACTTGCGTTTCAAAATCTCCTTCGTCATCACGCCTGTGCCGGCGCCGAGCTCGGCTACCACGCCGACGCTCTGCCAGTCGACGTTGAGAAACATCGACGAGACGAGGTACGGCGAGCTCGGCGTAACGCTGCCTACGGTGCGCGGCGCGGCTGCGAACTTCATCGCGAAGAGCATTTTCTCTTTTATGAAGTCCGCCGACTGCGCCATAGTCGTGTGATAACGGCTACGCGGTGAAAACACTGAGGTATTTGTCTCCTCTGTCGGGCTGCACCGTTACCACGATATTGTTTTTGGGCAGTTTTTTAGCAATTTCTATCGCCGCGTATACGTTAGCCCCGGTCGATATTCCGCTGAAGAGCCCCTCTTCGGCAGCAAGCGCGCGCGCCGTATCGATCGCGTCGCCGTCAGTAACGGTCATGAATTCATCGACTTCTTTCACAGCGAGGTTTTTAGGGACGAAGTTCGCTCCGATCCCCTGTATCCTGTGCGGCCCTGCGCGCCCCTCAGTCATGAGAGGGCTGGAAGCCGGCTCGACCGCCACGACTTTGACGTCCGGGAGCTCTTTTCTGAGCGCGCGCGCCACCCCGGTCAGCGTGCCTCCGGTGCCGAAGGAGGCGACGAAGGCTGCGAGCTTTTTGCCGTCCGGCAGCTGCGCCAGTATTTCCGGTCCGGTCGTCTCTTCGTGGGCCTTTGGGTTGCCAGGATTGGAAAACTGGTCGAGCATGACGGCTTTGGGATTTTCTTTTAATATTTTCTCCGCGGCCGCGACGGAGCCTGCCATCCCCTCGGAGGCGGGCGTCAGTATAAGTTCCGCCCCGAAAGCGGAAAGCACCGCGCGTCGCTCGGCGGACATCGATTCGGGCATAGTGAGTATGACGGAAAGCCCGAGCGCACGCCCGAGCATCGCGAGCCCTATGCCGGTGTTGCCGCTCGTCGGCTCGACTATCACGGAGCTGTCGGAGAGCAGCCCGCGCTCCTGCGCGTCCTTCAGCATTCCCCATGCGGCACGGTCTTTGATGGAGCCGCCAGGGTTCGAGCCCTCGAGCTTGACCCACACCTCGGCGCCGCCGGTTTCCTTTTTCAGCCTGTAGAGCGGCGTGCCGCCCACGAGCTCCATTATTTCGAGGTCCGATACGTTTTTCATATCAGAGCGCTATTCTTCGTACGCAAGTTCGAAGACCTTCGCGACGCCTTCTTCGCTCGGCACGCCTTCGGCGATTTTTTCGTCTCCGACGTAGAAGGTCGGCACATAGTAATAGTCGTACTTATCCGCTGTTTCCGGCTCTTTTTTCTCGTCTATCATGACGAAAGGCACCTTTTTATATTCGGGGCGGGCCTCCAGCAGCGCCGCCTTCATTTCAAGCGCTTTTTTGCAGTGCGGGCAGCTTTCGAACATAAACATTTTTACTTCTTTCACGATAAGTCATCTCCCTCTTGATTTTAAGTTCCGTAGCGTCGCGTGGGGCGCGCTTCAGCGCCCGGGATTCGCTCGTGATTTCGACTGATTATAGCATTGAATTCATCGGCCGGATAAAATAAATTTCGCGCACCCCGACACGCCCTGTCGGAAGGCCGCGTCTTTCGTCAGAAATTTTTCGGCCGCCGCCATGTCGAGAAAATATTTTCCGCCGGCGCCTCTCGACAGGCAGACGCCCAGCCAGTGCGGCAGCGGAGAGGCCCACGCTATTTCCACGGCCGGCGGAGCCGGCAGATGCGCCGCGAAACGTCCGTCGCGCAAAATGGCGGCGTTCAGCCGCGCAAATGGAGCGCCACCTTCCTTTTTCCAGAAAGGCAATGAGCCGAAGGATTGCCACATGTTGACGAGCCCCAGCTCCATGAAGTCCGGTTCGCCGAGGAAAAGCGGAGCGCCGGAAATTTTTTCCGCGGATTTTATAAAATTGCGGACGGTGAAGCCAGCGCGCGAAAGGAATTCTTCCACGACGCGCGCGGCTTCGTCTCCGACGGCCGGCGAAAACGCCAAGCGCGCGCCGATAAAGGCCTGAGTCCCGCTGATTTCGAAGAAGGCCTCTGCGCCGATATGGGAATCTTTGAAACGGCCAAGCCAGGCGTGCAGCTCGGCCGGCGGCAGATTCTTTTCGACGATCAGAGCCTCCTCCCAGCGCGAACCCGGGGCGAACTGCAGCTTCGATACGGCCGCGCCGCGAAGCGCCCCTATCATCATATCCCGCGCCACACCGCCGCCGAGACAGCGGGGATCGAAGAGGAGGAAGAGAGCGACAGCGTCACGTCCCCGTAGAGCCGTGGCCTGTAGCTGATGAGAACAAAGTCTCCCCTCTCCTGCGAAAGCTCTGCGCGATAGCCGTCATATCTGATCGTCGCTTTCGCGTCGGCCGTGAAATATATTCCGTACCAGACCACCTCGGAAGGGGCAGACGGCAGCGTTGTCACGTCCGCAGCGTGCAACGGCGCGATGCGCCCGCGGAAGCCTGCGCGCAGCATCAGGTTGAAATCGGTGCAGCGGCCGACCGAGGTAGTCCTCCACTCTCCCTCGAATTCTTCGACGTCGCTCAGAGGCTTCAGCATGCGCGTCCTTATCCCCTCGTGCGTCAGCGTCATCTCACCGCCGAGCGTCATGATGTGGCGGTGGACGCCCGGCAGCGGTGTGAAGGTCGATCTCTCATCCTCGACGGCCGCGGAGCTGATGCGCCAGTCGAAGCGCCTCGACGCGTAGTCTGCATCCTCCGGCCATATCGCAAGCTGCGTCGTTATTCCGCCGCTCCACCTTTTATGATCGAGCTCGAATTCCTTTTTTCTCGCTATCGTCATTGGAGCTTCTCTCATGCCGTCTTCTCCTCTAAGTTTTTTATTCACTATGACGCGAGCAGCCGCGCGCTTTATGATGATAACGCGGGGCTGATATTTCGCGGCATACCCTTCTTTTGTCTCCTAAAAGAATAGCACAAAAAGAGGGCGTTTCGCTAATTGTTATGATATACTCTAAACGATTTTCAAACGGGCTTGTGCGCCGTTGGGCGCGGCTTTTTACGGAGGTTGATGTCATGCTGTTCGGCGAAGATTTTTCCAAAGAAGATTGCGCAAAGAGCAAGAGAAGGTTTTACATCGTAGGGGGTCTGTTGCTGCTAATAGGCGTTTTGTCGCTTGCGATGCCTCTGCTCGCCTCTTTCGCTATAGAGACGCTGGTCGGCTTTTTCTTGCTTGCGGTAGGTTTTTCAAACGCGTTGGGGGCCTACGGCGCTTTCCGCGAGGGCGTGAGCCCGTGGCAGCAGGCCTTTATGGCCGCGATATCGATCGTCGCCGGGGTGCTCTTCCTCACGCATCCGCTCGCCGGTGTGATGACTCTATCTATTCTGCTCGCGGCGTATTTCCTTGCCGACGGCGCGCTGAGGGTAGTCGAATATTTCCGCATGCGCGCGGTCGGCGGCTCGCTCTGGGTCCTGCTCTCCGGAATACTGAGCATAATCCTCGCGTTCATGATGTGGCGGAACTTTTTTGAGGGCGCGGTCGTCATCGGCATCATTCTCGGCGTCGACCTGGTATGCGGCGGGCTGAGCCTCATAATGCTGGGACGCGGCCTCTCGGAGCTGGGAAAGAGGCTGTAAGAAGGGAACGCGGCGTAGAGAAGGCCTCCCTTAAGGGCGGCCCTTTTATTTTCCCGAGGCGCGCAGCAGCCTGTCCTTCAGAGCCCTTCCTATACCCGTCTCGTCGGGCGTTTCGGCGTATATTATCTCCGCTCCGCTCTTTTCGAGCGCGCGCAGCGCGCGGAAAAGCTCTTTCGCGTATTCGGCTTTGTCCTTGAATATCATCTTAGCGCAGGGCTCGCCCTGCGGCTCGCTTATGCCCATCCACGCCCATCTGCGCGCCCCTTTAGGCACGTCCTGAGCGCAGCAGAGTACGAGCGGCAGAGACGGCGCGTAGTGGCGGTATCTCGTGCCGGGGGAGCGCCTTATTATGTTCTGATCCTGCGGCAGCAGGACTTCTTCGCCGAGCGCCCCCTCTATCGCTTCCTTCGAGAGGCCGCCCGGACGCAGAAGCACTGCGCGCCCCGCGGTCATGTCTATAACTGTCGATTCGACGCCGAAGCGCGTGTCGCCGCCGTCTATCACAAGGGGAATTTTCGCGCCTATGTCGGAGCGCACCGTTTCGGCGTCCGTAGGGCTCGGGCGTCCGCTGACGTTGGCGCTCGGAGCCGCTATCGGCAGCCCCGACTTTTCTATCAGAGCAAGCGCTATAGCGGCGTCGGGCATGCGCACGGCGGCGGTAGAAAGCCCTCCGCGCGTGCGCGACGGCACGACGTCTTTCGCGGGAAGGACCAGCGAAAGAGGCCCCGGCCAGAATTTTTCCATAAGTATGCGCGCGCGCGCGTTTATCTCGACTACCCCTTCGGCCATCGCGATCGAGGAAACGTGAAGTATCAGCGGGTTGTCCGACGGGCGTCCCTTCGTCTCGTATATCGCAGCCACCGCGTCCGTGTTCAACGCGTCCGCGCCGAGGCCGTAAACGGTCTCCGTCGGGAAGGCGACGAGCCCGCCGCGCCTTATTATCCGCGCACCTTTTTCGACCAGCTTCAGCTGTTCGGCCGAGAGGGAGGCTATTTTGGCAGAGACGCGCGCTTCTATCGCGGATCGGGAATCACTCGTCAAGGTAGGCCCCCTCCATGAAATTTTCCATAAAATCGCGCCGGAAGGCCGGGAAGCGCCCTTCGACGATCGCGCTGCGCGCGTCGCGCAGCAGATTCACGAGGAAATAAAGGTTATGCCAGCTGCAGAGGCGCGCGGCGAGAATCTCTCCGGCCGTGTAAAGGTGGCGCAGGTAAGCCCTCGTGAAGTTCCGGCACACGTAGCAGCCGCAGCTCGGGTCCGGCGGCGTAAAGTCGCGCGCGTAGGAGAGGTTTTTTATATTCATCTTGCCGAAGCGCGTAAAGAGCTGCCCGTTACGGCCGTTGCGCGTCGGCAGCACGCAGTCGAACATGTCGACGCCGCGCGCAACGCCCTCTATCAAATTCGTCGGGAAGCCGACGCCCATCAGATAGCGCGGCTTCTCCTTCGGCATCTTCGGACAGAGCGCGTCGAGCACACCGTACATCTCGGCGTGGCTTTCGCCGACGGAGAGCCCGCCGATGCCGTAGCCTGGGAAGCCGATCTCCTCAAGGCGCTCGACGCACTCGATGCGCTGGCTCTCGTAGAGGGCGCCCTGCACGATCCCGAAGAGGGCCTGGTCTTTGCGGCTGTGATGATCGCGGCAGCGCTTGCCCCACGCTATCGTGCGCTCCATCGCGGCGCGTGAGTATTCCGGCGTCGTCGGAAGGCTGACGCATTCGTCGAAGGCCATCGCGATATCGCCGCCGAGCTTCTGCTGTATCTCCATAGAATCCTCGGGACGCATGAAGCGCTTGCCGCCGTCGATATGGGAGCGGAATTCTACCCCTTCGTCCGTTATCTTGTTCAGCTTCGCTAGCGAAAAGACCTGAAAGCCGCCGCTGTCGGTGAGTATCGGATGCTTCCAGTTCATGAAGCGGTGCGCTCCGCCGGCTTCCTCGACGATATCTTCGCCCGTGCGCATGTGCAGGTGGTAGGTGTTGCAGAGGATGATCTGAGCTCCGAGCTCTTCGAGCTCCTCCGGCGTCATCGCCTTGACGGTCGCCTGAGTGCCCACCGGCATGAATACGGGCGTTTCCACCGTTCCGTGAGGCGTCGTCAACACCCCCGCCCTCGCGCCGGTCTGCCGGCATTCGGCTATAAGTTTGTACTCGAACATCGCCATCATTCCCATTCGCTAAAGGCCGGATACCGCGCCGGCTGAATGATTATACAATATTTTTGACGAAATATCGCACAGCGCAGCGCCGCAGGCAGCGGGCGCGGCAAAAAAGTTCGGCGCGGCCTGCGCCGCCGCGCCGAACTTCTATCTGGCTCAGCCGAGGCGCCTTTATTCCTTTATTTCAGCAGCTCCGCGACCGTGCGCGCGACCTCGGCCGGGTCGGCGCTTCCGCGCGTCTCGCGCATCACGAGCCCCTGAAGGAATTTAACTTTAGCGCCCTTCTTGTCCGCGCCTTTTTTGATCGCGTCGACGGCCTCCGGCTGCGACGCGAAAACTTTTTCGACGACGGCTTCCAGCGCGCCGCCGGTCATCTTTTCGCCGGAAGCGCCGCACTTTTTCATCGCTTCCTCGAGAGAGAGCTTTTCGCCGTACATCGCGGCCAGGACGTCCTTAGCCTGCGTGTTGGAGAGCTCTTTCCTCTCCACCTTCGATATGAGCTCCCCAAGGCGACGGGCCGATATGGGGAATTCTGTTATGTCGAGGGCGTCGTCGCGCAGTATGCGCTGGACCTCCGTACGCATCCAGTTCGCGGCCTTTGCGGCGGGAGCGCCGGCCTTTACAATCTCCTCGTAGTAGTCGGCGACTTCGCGCTGCTCGGTAATCTGCTGGCTCTCTTCGAGAGAAAGGCCGTACTCGGACACGAATCTGTCGCGCTTGTCCCAGGGCATTTCCGGCAGGCTCTCGCGTATGCGCCGGACGTAATCCGGCTTCGCGTCGATAGGCGCAAGGTCCATCTCCACGTAGTAGCGGTAGTCGCGCGCGCCCTCCTTGCTGCGCATCGAACGCGTAACGCCGGCGGCGTCGTCCCAGAGGCGCGTCTCCTGCTCAAGCTCTCCGCCTTCGTCCAAAACGCGGTTCTGGCGCGCTATCTCATATTCGAGCGCGCGTCCGATCGATCTAAGGGAGTTTATGTTCTTCAGTTCGACGCGCGTGCCCAGGGAACCGTCGGGGTTTGAGAGCGAGACGTTCACGTCGACGCGCAGGGAGCCGGATTCCATTTCGCCGTCCGAGACGTCGAGATAGCGCGCGAGCTGGCGAATCTGCGCTATGTAGGCCAGAGCCTCCGCCGGCGAATTCATCTCGGGCCGCGAGACTATTTCGGAAAGAGGCATCCCTCCCCTGTTGTAGTCGACTAGAGAGTAGGCCGCGCCGGAAAGGCGTCCGTCGGCCGTCGGGTGGACGAGCTTTCCGGCGTCCTCTTCGAGGTGAAGGTGGTCTAAATGGACGCGCTTTTTCTTTCCCTCCGCTATTATGTCGAGATATCCGCCCTGCGCTATCGCGTGTTCGTACTGCGTTATCTGGTAGGCTTTGGGCAGGTCCGCGTAAAAATAATGCTTCCTGTGGAAGCGCGTGCCGTCCTGTATATCGCAGTGCAGGCCGAGCCCCATCTTGACGGCGAGGTCGACCGCGCGGTCGTTTATCACCGGCAGCGTGCCGGGCACCGCGAGGCAGACCGGGCATACGTTCGTGTTGGGCGTGGCCCCGATGTAATCCGTCGAGCAGCTGCAGAAGAGCTTCGTCCTGGTTTTGAGCTGGAGATGTATTTCAAGCCCTATTACTACCTCTCTTTTCATTTCAATCATCCTCCGTCAGTTCGGCGATATGCGGCGCGCCGGCGGCTCTTTCTATCGCGGCGGCGCAGCAGAGCAGCCCGTCGTCCCCGAAGCGCGGCGCGAGAAGCTGCACGTTCGTCGGCAGCCCTTCCGCCGTGAAGCCGAGGTTGAGGCTCACGCTCGGCAGACCGGCCAGGTTCGCGATCGTCGTAAAGACGTCGCCCAAGTACATCCTGACGGGATCCTTTTCGCCGAGCCCGCGCTTGTAGGCAAGGGCCGGGGAGATGGGACAGATCAGCATGTCGGCCTTTTCGAAGAGATTTTTGAATTCGTCGGAGATGAGCTGGCGCACCTTCATAGCCGGCACAAAATAATTTTCGTAGTAGCCTCGCGTGAGGATGCAGGTGCCGACGAGTATGCGCTTGCGCACCTCCTCGCCGAAGCCCTCCATGCGGCTCTTCTTGTACATCTCGGAAAGGTTTCTGCCGTCCGCGTGGTGTCCGTAGCGCATGCCGTCGTAGCAGGCGAGCTTGGAGCTGGCGTCGCCGAGCGCGACCATATAGTAGCAGGCGACGCTGTGCTCCATCGTTATGGGCAGTTTTACATCAATTATAGACGCGCCTTCTGCGCGGCAAATCTCGACCGCGCGGTCGATCGCCGCAGATAAAGGCGCGTCAAGGCTGCCGCGGTCGTAGCCCGTCAGCAGCGCGACCCTCTTGCCGGCAAGCGACGCTTTCGCCGCGGCGCCTGTAAACGACGGGCGCTCGTAGGCGTCGCAGGTCGTGTCGTTCGGGTCTCCCTTCGCAAGGACGTCCATCAGAAGCGCCAGGTCCCCCACGTTCGCGGCGAGCGGCCCGACCTGGTCGAGCGACGACGCGTAGGCCACTATCCCGTAGCGGCTTATCTGCCCGTAGGAGGGCTTCATCCCCTGCACGCCGCAGAAAGCGGCCGGCTGGCGCACGGAGCCGCCGGTGTCGCTCCCGAGGGCGACCGGCACATAGCCCGCGGCCACCGCCGCGGCACTGCCGCCGGAGCTTCCACCGGGGACGCGCGTCCTGTCGCGCGGGTTCAGCGTAGCCCCGAATATCGAGCTCTCCGTCGTGCTGCCCATCGCGAACTCGTCCATGTTCGCCTTTCCGATCAGCACCGCGCCGGCCTCTTTCATCTTTTCGACGGCCGTCGCGTCGTAGTTCGGAACCCAGCCTTTGAGCATTTTGCTGCAGCAGGTCGTCACTATGCCTTTCGTACAGAAATTGTCTTTCACGACGTAGGGGACGCCGCAGAGCGCGCCCGGCTCTTCCCCGCGCGCGACAGCTTCGTCCACCCTTTTCGCGGACGCTACGGCCTCCTCTTCGCAGAGCGCCACTATAGCGTTGTATTTTTTATCGTATCTCTTTATGCGCTCTATCGAGGCGCGCACGGCCTCCTCGGCGGTGAATTTTTTCGCCTTTACGCCGGCGGCTATTTCGCGCGCCGATAATCCTAAAAGCTCCATCGCTACGCATCCTCCTCTTCCTCTTCCAGCGCTATGATGCGCGGCACGCGGAAGAAATCGCCGTCGCGCACCGGCGCCTTCGCTAAGAATTCGTCGCGCCCGCTCCAGCGCTTCGGCTCGTCGGCGCGGCGGGCCGGGGCTTTTTTGACCTCCCACTCGAACGGCTTGACCTCCTCGTGCGCTATCTCACGCATCTTGTCGCAGAGGCGCAAAATATCGTTCACACGGTCCAAGACCTCCTGATAGTCCTCTTCCGGCAGGCCTATCCGCGACATGGTCAGCACTTCGCGCAGGCGATCCCTGTCCATCTCCATTTTTTCTATCATTTCATTACCTCCGTAGCCGGGGAATTATTTTCTTCCGCATCGTTCAGCTTCTTTAAAAATTCTTCTTCGTTCAGAGTCGGCACGCCGAGCTTCCGGGCCTTGGCGTACTTGCCGCCCGGCGCTTCGCCTACGACCACGAAGCTCGTCTTTTTGCTCACGCTCTCCAACGTCTCCCCCCCCAGCGCGCGTATCCTCTCTCCGGCCTGGGCGCGCGTCATCGACGACAGCTCCCCGGTCAGCACGAATTTCAGGCCGTTCCACGGCATAGAGCCCCTCTCCGCCTTCGGCTCGTTCGAGACGAAGTTCACGCCGGCCGCTTCCAGGCGCGCGAGCAGCCCCTCGTTGTGAGGCTCGCTGAACCAAGCGTGGAGCGACTGCGCGAGCACCGGCCCTACGCCGTCCGCAAGTTCGAGCTCCCGTTCGCTCTCCCGCGAAATCTTTTCCAGCGCGCGCAGGGAGCGGTAGCGCTCAGCAAGGTCGTTCGCCGTCTTTTCGCCGACGTTCGATATCCCAAGCGCGTTTATCACAGCGCCGAGCGGCCGGCTTTTCGATTTTTCTATAGCCGAGATCAGGTTGCGGGCGGATTTTTCGGCAAGGCGGTCAAGCCCCGCAATCGCCTCCTCTTTCAGGGCGTAAATGTCCGCGTAATCGCGTATCAGGCGCTTTTCCACGAGCTGGTCTATGATCCTTTCGCCGAGCCCCGAGATGTCCATCGCCTGGCGCGACGCGAAGTAGATTATTCGCTCCTTGAGCTGCGCGGGGCAGGCGCTGTTCGTACATTTGACCGCCGCTTCGCCTGGCAGCCGCACGGCCGCCGAGCCGCAGACGGGGCACTCCGCGGGCAGCCTGAAGGGGCGCGCATCCTGCGGCCTCTTGGAGAGCTCGACCCTGCCGACCTCCGGTATTATCTCCCCCGCCTTATGCACCCAGATGAAATCTCCTATTCTGACATCCATCCTGTCTATCTCGTCCTGATTATGCAGCCCGGCACGCCTTACCACCGTGCCGGCGAGATGTACCGGGTCGAATACCGCGGTGGGCGTGAGCGCGCCCGTACGTCCGACGGTGACTTCGATATTCCGCAGCTGCGTCAGCTTCTCTTCCGGCGGAAATTTGAAGGCGATGGCCCATTTGGGCGCCTTGGCCGTGACGCCGAGCGCCTCTCTGAGCGCGAGCCTGTTCAGCTTGACGACTACGCCGTCGGTGTCTATAGGGTGCTCGAAGCGCTTCGTCTCCCACTCGTCGAGATACGAATTTATCTCCGAGATGTTCGTGCAGAGGCGTTCGGCTCCCTGCATCGGCAGGCCGAGCGCCGCGATTTTTTCCAACATCTCCTTCTGAGTGGAAACGCCGAAGCTCTCTGCGCCTATTATATGGTAAAGGTAGATTTTCAGGCTACGCCTCGCCGTTTCGCGCGGGTCGAGCGTGCGGAGGCTGCCGGCGGCGGCGTTGCGCGGGTTAGCGAATGGCGGCTCTCCCTTCTCTTCGCGCGCGGCGTTCAGAGCCGCGAAGCCCTTTTTGTCTATGCACACCTCTCCACGCACTTCGAAGCGTCCCGGCAGCTCCTGAGCCAGGCGCAGAGGGAGAGTCTTTATCGTGCGCAGATTGGGCGTCACATCCTCGCCGACCTGGCCGTCGCCGCGCGTCGAGCCGCTTGCAAAGAGGCCGTCCTCGTAAACGAGAGAGACGGCGAGCCCGTCTATCTTCGGCTCGCAGAGGACCTCCGCCGCGTCGTCGCGCAGCGTCTCCTGAAGGCGCGCGTAGAAGGAGGCCAGCTCGGCGCGGTTCAGCGCGTTTTCCAGGCTCATCATCGGCATCGCGTGGACGACCTTGACGAAGCCTTCGCGCGGCGCTCCGCCGACGCGGCGCGTTGGAGAGTCCGCCGTTACGAGTTCCGGATGATTCTTTTCTATAACCTGTAGCTCGCGCATAAGCGCGTCGTACTGGAAGTCGGATATCTCGGGCGCGTCGTCGACATAATAGAGCTTCGCGTGACGCGCCAGCTCTTCGCGAAGCTCCTTCGCCCGCTCCTTGAGGCTCTCGTACCCGTCCATCGATCATTCCTCTTTTCGCAATATCGATTAATTATAAACTTTTAGCGAAAGACTTAGCAACACAAAATAACGCGATCGCGCGCAAGTTGCGCTCTCAAGATGGACTTTTCCCAAACCTCGCGGAGGATAATCAAAGACGGGCTTGACATTTACCGCGGCGCCGTTATAAAATCTCCGCAACGTTCAAGCGCACAGGCGCTGAGGAGGAGAGCGATCGCGATGAAATCGATACACGGCAACGCTTCGATAATGTGCATGATGATGCGCAGCTGCGGCGGCTCCTCTCCCCAACGGAGCGGCGCTTAACTCGCGTCGTCCACAGGGAGCCGGGCACGCCGCATGGCGGTCCGGCTCTTTTTTATTGCCTTTTGAATGGAAGGAGGCGGCAGAACTCAAAGGGCAAAACGTAAAGTTCAAAAAAATAAATCGGAGGTCTTACTATGAAGAAGATAATATTTGCGTTGCTCGCGCTCGCGGCGCTCGCGGCTCCCGCTTCGGCGGCTGAAAAGATAATACTCGGCGTAACCCCCTTCCCGGCGAAAGAGATAGCGGACGTCGCGAAGGCCGTCGTCGCAAAGGAGGGCTACGAGCTTGTGGTCAAAGAATTCACGGATTTCGTCCAGCCGAACCTAGCGCTTCAGGACAAGAGCCTCGACGCGAATTTTTTCCAGCACATACCCTACCTTGAGAACATGAAGAGCGAGAAAAATCTCGACATCGTCCCCCTCGTCAAGGTACATCTGTTGCCGATAGGGATCTATTCGCAGAAAGTAAAGTCGCTTAAGGAGGTAAAAGACAGATCCGTCGTCGCCGTGCCCAACGACCCGACGAACGGCTTCCGCGCGTACAAGCTGCTCGAGCGCGAAGGGCTGCTGAAGATGAAGCCAGGCAACAAGCTGACCGCCGCCGACATCGTGGAGAATCCGAAAAAGCTCAAGCTCATAGAGCTCGAAGCGCCGCAGCTCCCGCGCACGCTTCCCGACACCGCCATCTCCGTGATCAACATGAACTTCGCGGTGGACGCCGGCCTTGACCCGACGAAAGAGGCCTTAGCGCTCGAGTCGAAGGAATCCCCCTACGCGGTCGTCCTCGCATGCCGCAGCAAGGAGAGGGAGAGCGCGAAGATCAAGGCCCTCGCCAAGGCGCTGAACTCGCCCGAGGTAAAAAAATTCATCACGGAAAAGCTGTCGGCGAAGGGCGTCGTGCCAGCGTTCTAAAAATCTCGCGCCGCGCAGGCGCGGAGGAATCGAAAGGCAGGCCGCACGGCCTGCCTTTTTTCGTCAATTCCGCTTACGTTTACCGCCTTCGGCGAATCATTCGGCCCTTTCCTCCGCGCAGATATCGATCGACTTCGAAGCGCCTATCCTGTCGGCTCCGGCCGCTATGAGTTCGCGCGCGAACTTCGCGCTGCGTATGCCTCCCGCGGCCTTTATCCTCATTTTATCCCCAACCGCCTGCCGCATCAGCTTCACGTCGGCGACGGTCGCGCCCCCCGACGAAAACCCAGTCGAGGTCTTCACGAAATGAGCGCCGCCCCGCATCGCCGCGCGGCAGGCGCGCCGCTTCTCGCCGTCGCTGAGCAGGCAGCACTCGATGATGACCTTCACGACGCACGACGGGACGGCTTCGACGACAGCCCTTATCTCCTCTTCGGCGGCGGCGTCGTCGCCGTCCTTTATCAGCCCGACGTTTATCGCCATGTCGATTTCGGAGGCCCCGCTGTGCGCCGCCGCCGCGGCCTCAAAGGCCTTCGCCTCGCCGCAGGCCGCGCCGAGGGGAAAGCCGACGACCGCGCAGACCGCGACACCGCTTCCCTTAAGGCACTCCGACGCAAGCGCCGCGCGCGACGAATTGACGCACACTGACGCAAAACCGCAGCGCCGCGCTTCGTCGCAAAGTTTTTTGATATCCTCCGCCGAAGCCTCCGGCTTCAGATTCGTATGGTCGATATACCTCGCTAATCTCATCTTTACTGTCTTTTTCCCTCCATTTTCCGTTCGGAAAATTTCGCTTTAAGCATCTCGCCGAATATCGTAAGCCCCGGCACAGCGCTCGACTTCGGATAGCGGTGCGTCAGCTTATAATAGACGAGGTCGGGCGGCGAGTCGTAGAGCCTTTGGAAGACTGCACACGGCAGCTCCCTCCTGAACTGCACCTCCGCGGAGGCCGGGACGACGCACCACTGCCCGGGATGCTTCATCAGAGAGGTGAGAAGTCCGACGGAATCCACCTTCACGCGGAAGGACTTGATCGGGTTCCAGATATGGTCGTGCCACAGCCTGTAGCCGCTGCTCCATTCTATGTACAGCTCGCCGTCCTGCCGCAGCTCAGAGAGCTTGATGAACTCCGCGGTATCCTCGCCGTCGAAGGGTATGCGCGCGACGACGAAACCCTCTTTATAAAACGGTTCAACCTGAACGTAGCGCGTATTCTCCTCGTGCAGAGTGATAGCGACATCCAGCATACGGTTCTCCACCGCCTCGTACAGCTTGTCCGAAGGATCCGTCTCTATGCGCAGGTAAACGGGCGGGTCGTGCTCGAGCAGCGCGCTGTACACCTCGGGAAGCAGGCGGCAGTTGACCCCCTCAGAGCCTCCTACAGTCAGTGAATACGCCGAGCCCGGGTTTCGCGCGTTTCCGATCTCCCTGCTGACCTCCTGCCATCTCAGCGCGAGAGGAAGGAAGCTCTCCCCGGCTGGCGTGAGGTGTATCGATTTCATTCCCTTCTGGCGGTCGACGAGTATCATTCCCATTTCGCTCTCAAGCTCGCTCAGGTTATAGCTTATCGTCGACTGTGTAACGTTGAGCAGCTCCGCGGCTTTGCCGAGCGTTCTCGACATCGCTACGGCAAGAAATGTCTCTATCCCCTTTTCGTGCATTTGATCACCTCGCCAATTATATTCTATACGATAAATATTTGCCGATCATTTTAACCGGACGCGGAACTCTCGCCGCGACCGCCGGCGCCTTGGAAGCGCGGGCGCGAAAGCTCACGCCGTACGCTCAAGCGCCGGCGCGCGGGCCTGCCGAGATACGTAAAAAACCGCGCCGCCGCAAGGCTTTTGAGAAAGCGGACAGGATGCTCCGGACGTGCCCGTTGCGTTCACTGATAAAAGATAAATATCCTGTGCTGCCTATATAAAATTTTTTCGTTTTTTGAGTGTTTTTCGGGCGCCTTTACTCCCGCTTGCGGATGAATTTTACGGCGCCGACGCCGCCGAAAAGAGAAAACGGAAGCGCCGCCGGCAAAAATATTCCGGCAAAGTACGCCCCGGCGCCTTCCGAGAGCGCGGGAGAACCATGAACGTCGGCCTGCCCCTCCTGCCTTTCGCGCAGGCTCATGCAAGCCTCGGAGGGCAGAGAAGCGGCCGTTGCGGAGAGCGTGCCGAAGGAATTATCGAAAGAGCGGTAAGCCGAAGCATTGCCGCCGAACTCATAGAGGAGCGGGCGCGAATGCAATAACGGCATGAAGGAAGCGGCTAACATCAGAATGAGCGTAAAAAGGACGCCGAAGCGCTTCCTATCCGCACAAACGGCAAGAGCCTTCATCATCTTCTCCCCCTCTCGCGGATAAAGGAGCTATCCGAATCAGATAAATATCATTTATACTTTATCTCACAAAAATGCGATTAAGTCAATAAAAGAATATTTTCATAAATGCCGAGCCATGCTGGAAACTTCTTCGCAATGCGCGCCGTGCAAAAAAGGGCGGCCGCTCCCGCAACAACGGAAGCAGCCGCCTCTCTTGCGCACCGCTCGGGCGTTCAGAATTTTATTTCGTCGCGTCCCTGCCCTTCTACATGACGAGCGTGTCGATCGGGTTGATATTCTTCTCTTTGTGCGTCTGGCGCCACGTCTTTATCGGCATTCCCCATATTTTGATGAAGCCGACCGACGCGGACTGGTCGAATATGTCGCCGGTCGAGTAGGTCGCGAGCGCTTTGCTGTAGACGGAGCTGTCCGATTTCATTCCGTCGACGATGCAGTTGCCCTTATAGAACTTCATGCGCACAGTGCCGTTGACGTTCTTCTGCGTCGAATCCATGAAGGCCTGCACCGCTTCCATCAGCGGCGAGAACCAGTAGCCCTCGTAGGTCATCTCAGCAAAGCGGACCTCCAACTCCTTCTTCGTCTTCAGCGTGTCCTTTGCGAGCGTCAGAGTCTCGAGCTTCCTATGGGCGTTGATGAGCGAGAGCGCGGCCGGGCACTCGTAGACCTCGCGGCTCTTGAAGCCGACGAGGCGGTCCTCCACCATGTCTATGCGCCCGAAGCCGGCCCTGCCCGCCGTCTTGTTCATGAAGTCGATGAGTTCGATGGAGCTCATTTTTTTGCCGTCCACCGCTACGGGGACGCCGTTTTCGAATCTGACTTCGACGTAGACCTCTTCGTCCGGCGCATCCTTCGGATCAACGGTGAGCTTGTAGGCGTCCTCCGGCGGCTTGTTCCACGGGTCTTCGAGGATGCCGCATTCTATCGAACGCCCCCAGAGGTTGTCGTCGATGCTGTAGGGGCTCTTTCTCGTAGTAGGCACCGGGACCTTATGAGCAGCCGCGTAGTCCATTTCCTCTTCGCGCGAGAAGCCCCAGTCCCGTACCGGAGCGAGGACTTCGACGTCGGGGTTGAGCGCGTTGCACGCGACCTCGATGCGTACCTGATCCTGCCCCTTGCCGGTGCAGCCGTGGGCCACCGCTACGGCGCCCTCCTTTTCGGCGCACCAGATAAGGGCCTGAGCGATCATCGGGCGCGAAAGGGCCGAGTTGAGCGGATAGACCCCCTGATAGACCGCATTCGCCTTGAGCGACGGCCATACGAACGCGTCGATGAACGCCTCGCGGAGGTCTACTACGTAGGCCTTTACGGCGCCGGCCGCATAAGCCTTGGCCTTTATCTCTTCAAGGTTGTCGGCCTGCTGTCCGACGTGCATCGTAAGCGTTACGACGTCGTATCCCTGTTCGTGAAGCCACGGAATGGCCACCGATGTGTCAAGTCCGCCGCTGTACGCCAATACTACCTTTCCTTTTCTCTCCGCCGCCATTTTGCATTCCTCCTGGATATTCCTTAAAATTAAAAAAAAGCCCGTCCCTGTCCGATTAGGAACAGGGACGGGCGAATTTACCCGCGGTGCCACCCTGGTTGACGCTGAAACATGTCCGCTTGATCGATCATGCTCCGGGGCGCGAAATTGTGATTCTCTTTGCGAAAAGCGCTTTCAGCCTGTGGCGCTCTATCTCTGTCGCCGAGCGATCGAATTTATGATCCCGTCATCGCACACTAACATCTGCCTACGGAAGTCGATTCGTCGTATACGTCTTACATTCTCGGCGGCTGCAAAGCTCACAATAACACTCCTCCTTCGCTGCGGTCTAAAAAACTTGTGTGGTATTTTACCATTTGAATTGTATTTGTCAACCTGTTACGAAACAAAAAAAATAATTTAACTTCATACACAAAATAGTTCATTTTTTCTTCGTCATGGCGCCGAAAATTTCGGACTCCATCGGCGTTCGCTTCGCCGCTTCGTACGCATCGAACGCCGTCACCTCAAGATGGGCTGGCGTTATCGAAATGTAGCCGTGCGCGACGGCCCAGACGTCGGTCTCCCTCCTCAGCTCGTCGTGGATGCTCCCTCCGACCCAGTACGCTTCGCCGCCAAAGGGGGTCTTGACGACTGTGATCTTGTCATGGTAGCGGCGCGTGCCCTTCTTCGTCACGCGGACGCCGGCGATCTCCTTAGCGGGCAGGTTCGGCACGTTGACGTTGTACATCACGTCCGGCTCCATAGGATGCTTTTTCAGCCACTCGGCTATTTTAAGTCCGGCGTCGGCGGCGGTCGCGAAATGTTTTTCCTCCGAACGCGAGCCGCAGAGCAGAGAGAGCGCGATAGAAGGATAGCCGTATATAAGCCCTTCGAGCGCAGCGCATACCGTACCGGAATAGGTGAAGTCGTCGCCGAGGTTCGGGCCACAGTTTATTCCAGACAGAAGCAGATCCGGAACGAAGTTCAGCACTTCGACTCCCATTATCACGCAGTCCGTAGGCGTGCCGTCGCACGAATAGGCGGCAAAATCGCCGCCGAGCGCCGCGCTGTCGACTTTATTTATCTGCAGGGGCCTGTCCATCGTCATAGAATGCCCCGAGGCGCTGCGCTCGCGGTCCGGAGCGACGGCGAGCACCTCGTAGCCCGCCGCGCTGAAGGTCTTCGCGAGCGCGCATATGCCCTCGGCGAATATCCCGTCGTCGTTGGTGATGAGTATTTTTTTCATCGCGGCGCTCCTACACGAGCAAAAGCCTGAGAAGCAGGGACATTATCGGCTGCATTAGGTAGGGGAAGACGTTCAGCACGATGAGGGCTAAGATGATGATCATCCCGTAGCGTTCGAGCCAGAAGTAATATTTCAGGCAGGAGGGCGGCAGCAGCACATAGAGTATGCGCGAGCCGTCGAGCGGCGGTATCGGCACGAGGTTGAAGGAAGCGAGCCCGAGGTTGATGATTATCATCAGAAGTATGAACTGCTGAGCCCCCCAACTCCCGAAAAGCGCCGGAAGGAAGTTCACGAGCTGCGCGCATACGAACGCCGTCAGAAAATTTCCGGCGGCCCCGGCAAGGCTGACAATCACGATGTCGCGCCTCGGATGTTTGAAGTATCTCGTATCGATCGGCACAGGCTTCGCCCAGCCGATGCGGAAGAGCAGAAGGCATATCGCGCCGACCGGGTCGAGATGCGCGAGAGGGTTCAGCGAAAGCCTTCCCTCGCGCTCGGCCGTCGGGTCGCCGAGCAGCCTTGCCGCATAGCCGTGGCAGTATTCGTGAAATGTTATGGCCCACAGCACGGCCGGGAGGCTCAAAAGAAGATTCGCCAGGCCGGCCTGCGAAAATATATTAGTCAGCATCGAAACACATCCCTGTTCTCATAGAGTTCACGAGGGATATTTTAACACGATAGAGGCTTTTGCCCTACAGCGAATCATTCATCCCACAGCCAATAGAAGCCGAGGCGTCCGCTTCCGCACGACACGAGCGCGTCCACTCCGTCCACGAGCCTGTTGCTGAGCGCATAGGGAAACGCGTAGCAGAGCTCCACGCTTTCGAGCGGCCAGCGCGCGCCGCGGATAGAGACGCCTTCGCACCTTTCCGAAAAGGATATCAGCGAAAGAGCTTTCGGCTTTCCGTCAAAAGTAAATTTCATTTCCTCCGCGCCGGCAAGCAGCGCGAGCCCCTCGCGTTCGTCGGCGACGCAGAATGGAACGTGCGGCGCGGGGAAGTTCAAAAATGAGATGACGACGCTCCATAAATGGTCGAATCTGCCGCCCCACGCGCCGGTCAAAAATATTTTTTTCGCGGCGTTTTTATTTCTTTCGCAGAATATTTTAACGGCCAGTTGAAAATCCGTCAGCTCTTTGTCGCTTGGGAATTTTTCACACGGCACCCCAAGCGCCCCGGCCCACTCCCAGCTTTCGCGCGCGGCGCTGTCGCAGTCGCCGATCAGCATGTCGGGGATCACGCCGGCTTTGCGGCATATCTCGACGCCGCGGTCAGCGGCCCACACCTCGCGCCCCTTCGCCGCGGCGGCAAACCACGCGGCGTCGGGCTCTCTTCCTCCCAAAACAAAAAGCGCAGAGCGCTGCGCTTTTTCTCCTTCGCATTCTATCGCGACATGCGGAATGCCTGTCTTCTGCAAAGCGGACGCCCTCTCCTATTTGAATTTTTCGAGCCTCGGCATAATGATATACACCGCGGCGACCAAAATCAATATCTCAGGCAGAGCGTAGCTCGCGTTGTAGCCTATCGAGTAGAGCCACACGCTCGCGCCTTCCGGCGCGTAGGAGGCGAAAAAGACGACACCCGAGAGGACGGCGGCGCAGAAAGAGGCGAAGCAGGCGCATATAACGCCGAGCCATTTTTTGTGCGGGAAAAATCCCGCTATGCCGATGAGCCCGCTCGCCACCGGATAATCGAGCAGAGCCTGCAGCGGGTGCACCACGTAGCCTCCCAGCAGAAGGCGCAGAGCTCCCGCCGTGACGCAGACGAGGACTCCGTAGCGCGGCCCGTGCCTGAAAGCGAAGACGATAAGAGGCAGCAGCTTGAGGCTGACCGAACCGCCCTGCGGCATCGTGAAAAGCTTGAAATAGGAAAGCGCTATCGACAGCGCAATAGAGAGCGCTCCCTCCACAAGGACCTTTGTAGGAATTTTCATCGGTGATTCCCCCAGATAAAAATTACACCGGAGATGAAAGGGATCGTTTGGATTTCCTGCATCTTCCCTGCGGCGGCATTGCCCGCGTCAGGTTCAAAGGGTCATGACTCGCGTCGATTTCTCAGTCTTTCGACTCCCCCGATGTTGGAAATGTTTTAACAGGACGCTTCCGATTTGTCAAGCTCGCCTTCCGAGATTTTCCTCCAAAGAGAGCGCGCCTTCTCGCGCCACTCCTCTTCGCTCCCGTCGTTCACCAGCAGGCAGTCGGCGCGCGCGATCTTCTCCTCGCGCGGCAGCAGATGAGCCTCGCGGCGCTCTATCTCGTCCGCGCTCCAGCTGCGCTTCGCGTTCCTCCCGACGCGCTTTTCAAATCCGCACGCGGCGTAAACGACGAAATCGACGAGCTTTTCGTAGCCGCCTTCGTAGAGCAGTGGAATCTCCGCGACCACGACGCCGCCGGCGCTCCTCGCCTGGGAGAGGATATTCTCCATAGTTTTCTTGTGGAGCAGTTTCGACGCGAAGTCGTACTCAGCGTCGTCGCCGAATATCTTCGCCGCTATCCTAGCGTACATCTCTTTGCGCGGCGCGTCGAAAAAGCCTTTCCCCCAGCGCCCTTCGGCTTTGCGCCTGATCTCCGGGTCGTCCCACAGCGCGCGCGCGACGCTGTCGGCGTCTATCACGTGCGCCCCGCACTTCGCCAGTTCGCCGCAGAGCGCGCTTTTACCAGCGCCAACGTCTCCCGTTACCCCTACTATCGGCATGATAGGCTCCCCCCTGCGCATCGTCTTCTAACACCCTCACATCGCGCGGAACCTCGCCGATGAAGCGCGACATCGGATTCCGCTGAATCCCTCCGAAGAGCAGGCGGCTCGACGCGCAGCTCATAAAGAGCCGCTCCCTGGCGCGAGTCATTCCGACATAGCAAAGGCGTCGCTCTTCGGATATGCCGTTCTCCTCCTCTACGCAGCGCGCGTTGGGGAAAATGCCCTCTTCGAGCCCCGTCATGAATACGATCGGAAATTCGAGCCCCTTCGCGGCGTGGAGCGTCAGCAGATTGACCGCGTCATCATCCTCCTGCGCGGCATCTTGGTCCGTCACGAGGGGAATCTCCGCCAAGGCCTGAGCCACGTCGCACTCTTCCGGCACGACCGACAGTATTTCAAGAACGTTGCCCTCGCGCTCTTCCCAATCGTCGGGATATGCCCCGGTCAGATACCCCCTGTAGCCGTTCGCGTCGAGTATCGTGCGCACAGCGTCCGATATATCGCCGGAGCTTTCAAGTATCGCGAGCATCTCCGACGCGAGGGCCTTAGCGCCGAGCCCCTGTTTCCCCTTCAGCCCGCCGCCCTCCTCGCGCACGCGCTTCCACAGCTCGGCGGCCTCTTCCTCCTTCATCCGGGCTATCGCTTCGCCGAGCTTCTCCGCGCTCTTTTTGCCGAGGCCGCGTGCGGGGATGTTCGCAACGCGCGCCAGCGAAAGCGCGTCGCGCGGATCGACCGCAAGCCGCAGCATCGAGAGGACGTCTTTGACCTCGGCGCGCTCGTAGAACGCGACGCCCCGTATCACGCGGTAGGGCAGCGAGCGTTCGAGCAGCGCCTGTTCGAGCCCGCGGCTCAGTGCGTTCACACGGTAAAGGACCGCCATTTCTTTGTAGGCGTAGCCGTCGTCGTGGAGCGACTCGATCTTTTCCGCAATCCACTCGGATTCCTTTTCGTCCGTCAGATGGCGCCGGAGGTATATCGGGCGGCCGCGTTCCGCCGCGGTCCACAGCTCTTTCGGGTGCCTGTCGTCGTTGTTTCTGATGACGCCGTTCGCGCCGTCGAGGATGTTTCCGCTGGAGCGATAGTTCTGATTCAGAATCGTCATCTTGGCTCCCTTGAAATCGCGCTGGAAATTCAAAATCATCGACATATCGGCGCCCCGCCAGCCGTAGATGGACTGGTCCGGGTCCCCCACGACCATTATCTTGCGCCCGCCTTCGATCAGGCAGCGCAGAAGAAGATACTGCGGCTGATTGACATCCTGATATTCGTCGACGAGCACCCAGTCGAGACGCGCACGCTCCGCTTCGAGCACATCGCGGTTCGACGCGAGTATGTGCAGCGGCAGCACCATCAGATCGTCAAAGTCGAGCGCGCGCTGCGCTGTCAGATGCTTCTGATATTCGTCGTATAGGGAGCGCCAGCGCTCGGATATTTTCGGCTCGCGCGTCACGGGGTTCGCCTTCGTCTTAGCCTCGGAGATCATATCGAGCGCGCTCGCCGCCTCGAGGTTTTTGGGGTTTATGTTGAGCTCGGCCATCGCGCGCTTGACGACGTTCTTAACGTCTCCTCTGTCGAATACGACGAAAGGGTAAGGCGCTCCGGCCTTCGACAGCGCCTCGTGATACCTGCGGAGGAAGCGCAGCCCGTAGGCGTGGAAGGTCGATATCTCAAGCCCCTGCAGCTCGCCGCCGAGTATCGCGGCGGCCCTCTCCCTCATCTCGCGCGCGGCCTTGTTCGTAAAGGTCAGCGCGAGTATGCGCCACGGCCTGACGCCCTTCTCCTCTATGAGATACGCGATTTTAGTCGTAAGCACTTTCGTTTTTCCGCTGCCGGCTCCGGCGAGCACTACCTGAGCTCCGTCGCAGTACGTTACCGCCTCGCGCTGGCGCGGGTTGAGCGCTTCAGTCATTCTGCAAACCATAGCCACACGTCCTTAACATGATGCGTTATAACGATAAAATTACAGCCTGTCGCGCCGCCGGTCAAGCGATAAATTTCCCGCGCGTCCAAACGGCATAAAAAATCCCCTCACGGGGAGGGGATATTCTGCGCTGTAAACCTGCCGTTGAAAAGCGTACGCTCTATTTGGGTTCGAGCAGCCCGTAGCCGCCCTCTTCCCTGCGGTAAACGACGTTTATATCTCCGCTTTCGTCGTTCTTGAAGATAAAGAACGAATGCCCCAGCAGCTCCATCTGCATCGTCGCTTCAAGCGGCGTCATGACGTCGACCGTAAACTTTTTTATCTTTACTATTTCGCGCTTCGGTTCTTCTTTCTCGGCCTGCTGCGGTAAAAGCTCCGGGTCGATATCGAAGGAAATATCCTGCACCTTCATGCGCACTTTGTCTGTGAGATAGCTCTTATGTCTCTTCACCTGGCGTTCGATATTCTTCAAAGCCTTGTCGAAGGCCTTGCGAAGGTCGGGAGCGTAATCTTCTCCGCGCATCACGACGCCGTTCACGTTCGAGGTGATCTCTACCACGTTCATGCCTCTCTTGTAATTGAGCGCGACCTGCGTGTCCAGAATTCGATCGAAAAACTTTTCGATCTTGAAGAGCTTCTTCTCCATATACTCCTTAATGTCACCGGGGAGTTCGACATTGCGCGTAAGAAAACGTACCTCCATAGCAACTCCTCCATTCTTGGTGCGATATTAACTTACTGAAGTTATTCTACCATGTTATTCAAATTAGCTCAAATATACAAATATCGTAAGAAATCAGATTTAGCGCGCATCTCCGCAGCTTCAAAGGAACGAAACTGCCCGCCGCGCGGTGGAGGTTTATATTTCCGCGTGCCGACCGAGCCCGCGCCGACCTTCATCAATGAGCGCAAAAAATGCGGGTACCGGAAGCTCTTCGTTCCCGGCACCCGCGCGTTAAATAATTTTTTGCAAGCCAAGCGCCTATTTCTCTGCGGCGAGCCTGGCGAGCCACGCATCGATGTCGCGGGAGAGCGTGCCGCCTCCGCCGTAATGCACGGAGAGCGCCTCGCATATCTCCGAGTCGGGGCACAGCTTCGCTATGGCGGAGACGCTCCGCCCGAGGCGTCCGCCTCCGTGGCTGCAGAAGGGGATTATCTTCTTGCCCGAGAGATCGTACTCCTCAAGGAAGGAGGCTATCGGCATCGGTATAGAGGCCCACCAGTTCGGATAGCCAAGATACACGGTGTCGTACTTCTTAACGTCCGCAAGCTTCGAGAGGAGCTTCGGACGCGCGTCCTTCTGCTGCTCGTCCTTAGCGCGCGCGAGACAGGCGTGATAGTCGCTCGGATACGAATCGACGATGGTTATCTCAAAAAGGTCGCCGCCGGTCCTACGATGAATCTCCTTCGCTATGTTCGCGGTGTTGCCCGAATAGGAGAAGTAGGCGACGAGTATGTTTTTCCCCCGACCCGCCGGCGCCGCGTGCGCCGCCGCGGCGGAGAGGAGAAACGCTGCGAGCACGGCCGAGACAATTTTTTTCATTGCAGTCAACTCCTTACTTCACGTTACGCGCGACGCGAAAGCCGATATTGTAAACGCGCATATCGGGAGGCATCGCGCTTCTGTACGCCGAGCGCAGATGTTTGCCGAAATCGTTCCAGCCTCCGCCGCGCGCGACGCGCCAGCGCCCCTTTTCCGCGCCCGAGGGATCTTTACGCTCTCCATCGTACGCGCCGTATATATCCCAGCACCATTCGCCGACGTTGCCGTGGACGTTGTAAAGGCTGAAGCGATTCGGCGCGAAGCTGTCTACCGGGACTGTTTCGCCGCGGTATTCGCCGCCCTGCCCGTCAACGTAGGGGTACGTTCCGTAATAGTCGGCTTCCTCAGGCGTGATGTTCGCGCCGGTCCAAAAGGGCGTATTCGTCCCCGCGCGGCACGCATATTCCCACTCGGCCTCGGTGGGCAGCCTGTAGCCGTCGGCTTCCTTATTCCAGCTGACGCTTCTGCCGTTCACGGCGTAGGCCGGCGTCAGCCCATCCTTCCTGCTCAGCGCGTTGCAGTAATTCACCGCGTCGTACCAGCTGACGTTCTCGGCCGGTAGGTTGTCGCCGCGGAAGGAGAAGTCTTTTTCTCCCATCAGCTCGCAGTACTCGCGCTGCGTCACCTCGTACCTGCCGATGTAAAAGTCGCTCACCATTACCTCGTGCGCGCCTTCATCCTTTTCGCGCCACGCCTCCGACGAAGGGCTGCCCATCCGGAAGGCGCCCTCCTTGACCAGTACGAGCCCTCCGGCCGCGTACGCCTGTGCGGCAAGCGCCAGAAGAAACAACGCCGCCGCGAAAATTTTTCGCATCGTCATTCCTCAAATATCCCTCCAATGCCGAGAGCCGAAACGCTCTCCAAAGGTCGTTTCGCGGTCCTATAAAAAGCTCCGCGTCCGTCGGCGTCCGCCCGCTTCCTTCGTACGCTTCGCCGGGGCCGCAAAAGCGGCGCCGTATAGCAGAGCCGCTGAAAAAAGCACTGCGCCCGATAAAATTTTCATCGCAGCACCTACTGTATATACCGCGCTGCCGCTAGCTTTAAAACATTTTAACAGTTTGAGCCGGCTCAAAGTCAACGAACGCTGCTTTACTCAATCACGCATGAGCTCCGTCCTTCGCGCTCTGAAACTCCTGCCAGTCACAGCGGCCGTTTTCGGCGTGGTAAGGACAATATTCCACTTATTCATCTAAATGTCAACGACGTTCGTTTAAAGCTGAAACTTTCTAAGCGGGCCGGCCAAAATCGCCACGCCGGAGCCAAACCCATTTTTCATTCTCCACGGCGCTTAAATTCGGATTTTACAAACTTAAGGCGTTGTATTATAATGTCCCAACATTTTTATATTTATGCGAAAAACCGCAGCGATGTGAACGGAGGCATAGAGATGAAGTTTTCAAAAAAAATACTTAACATCAAACCGTCCGCGACTATGAGCATCTCGGATATGGCAAAGGCGATGAAGGCCGAGGGCAAACCGGTCCTCTCCTTCGGCGCCGGAGAGCCTGACTTCGGCTCGCCTGACGCGGCAAACGAGGCTGCGATCGAAGCGATCAAGCGCGGAGAATCCCATTACACGCCGACCGCCGGCATAGCCGAGCTGCGCGCCGAGGTCTGCAGCTATTATAAGAAGCGTTTCGACCTCGACTACGCTCCGAATCAGGTGATAGTCGCGCCGGGAGCTAAACCCGTGCTCTACGAGGCGATGCAGGCGCTCGTCGACGACGGCGACGAAGTCATACTCTTTGCCCCGGCGTGGGTCAGCTACGTCGAACAGATACATATGGCCGGAGGAAGAGAAAAGGTCGTCGACACGATATCGACGAATTTCCTGCCGACTAAGGGAAACCTGCTCGCCGCAATCGGGGAAAAGACGGTCGGCATAGTGGTCAACTCGCCGTCGAACCCGACAGGCGCGATCTATCCCGCGGAAATTTTGAAAATGATCGCGGACGTAGCGCGCGAAAAGGACCTCTGGATTATCTTCGACGAAGTATACGAACGCCTCGCCTACGCGCCGGCAAAGCACGTGAACATACTGAACGCCGCACCCGAGGCTAAGGAGCGCGTAATTCTGATAAACGGCGCGAGCAAGACCTACGCGATGACGGGCTGGAGGATAGGCTACGCGATCGGCCCTAAGGAAATAATCTCAAAGACGAACGCGCTGCAGACCCACCTGACGTCGAACGCGTGCTCGATAGCGCAGTGGGCCGCGCTCGGCGCGCTGAAGAACGCAAACGGCGACGCCGAGAAGATGCGCGCCGAGTTCGAAAAGCGCCGCCGCGTGATAGTCGACATGCTGCGCGACATGCCTTACGTGAAGGTAAAGGAGCCGGAAGGAGCTTTCTACGTTTTCGCGGACATACGCGGCTGCCCGATTCCCGACGATATGAAATTCTGCGCCGAGCTCCTCGACAAAAAATATGTCGCGGCCGTCCCGGGAAGCGCGTTCTTCGCGCCGGGCTTCCTTCGCCTCTCCTACGCCTGTTCGATGGAAAACATCAAGGCCGGCATGACGAGGATGAGGGAATTCATGGAGAGCTTGAAAAAATAAAACCCTTCGCACAAGAGGCGCGCCAGCATCCGCGCGCCCTTTTATGCCGGCGCCTCCACTACGCTCTCATCGCAAAACTCAGCGTTTGAGGAAAAGATCGACTATCTCCTTCAGCGCGGAAATCTTCAGCGTTTCTATCGGGTATGCTTCCTTAGGCGTGCGGCGGCTTATCACGGCCCTCTTGAAGCCGAGGCGCGCCGCCTCCTTTATCCTCATATTCGTGCGCCCGGCGGGACGCACCTCTCCCGCCAGTCCGACCTCGCCGATGAAGCAGACGTCGGAGGGCAGCTCTAAGTCCGTCGCCGCCGACGCGAGCGACGCGCAGATGCCGAGGTCGGCCGCCGGATCTTTCAGAGTCAGCCCTCCCGCGACGTTCAAATATATATCGCTCGTACGCGACGAGATCCCGCAGCGGCGTTCCAGCACAGCAAGCAACAACTGCAGGCGGCTTATGTCTATGCCGCGCGCCGTGCGCCTGGGATATGGAAAGGGAGTCGGGCAGGCTAGAGCCTGTATCTCGGCCGCAAGAGCGCGCGACCCTTCGAGCGCCGCGGCGATCGCGACGCCCGAGCTGCCGAGGTCCGTGCCGTTCCAGTAGAGGCGGCTCGGGTCGCTCACGGCTGTGAGGCCGCGCTCCGACATTTCAAATATTCCCAGCTCCTCCGTGCTGCCGTAGCGATTCTTCTCCGCGCGCAGCAGGCGGTTCGGCGAATTCTGTTCTCCTGAGAAGAGCAGCACGACGTCCACCATATGTTCGAGCAGCTTCGGGCCCGCTATCTGCCCCTGCTTCGTGATATGCCCGACGAGCACGGTGGGGATGCCGCAGCGTTTCGCCGTTTCGACGGCCATCGACGCCACTCCCTTCACCTGGTTCGGCGAGCCGGCCCAGCCGCCCTCGCTGTCGGCGCGGAAAGCCTGAACGCTGTCGATAACGACGAATTTGTATCCGTGCTTCTCCGCCGCGGCGAGCGACGACGGCAGGTCGCTCTCGCACAGAAGGTCGAGTCCCTGCGTCATCAGGCCGAGACGCCGGCCGCGCAGCGCGAGTTGACCAGAAGATTCTTCGCCGGAGATGTAGAGCACACGGCTGCCGCGCTTCGCCATCTCGGCGCAGACTTGAAGCAGCAGCGTCGATTTTCCAACGCCCGGCTCGCCGCCCAATAAGGTCACGCCGCCCTGCACCCAGCCGCCGCCGAGCACGCGGTCGAGTTCTTCGATGCCGGAGGGGATTCTCTCCTGCTCCTCGGCCTCGAGCCCTGAGATCGGCACGGCCGTCTTTACGGAAGCGACGATGCCCTCCTTCGCGATCCGTACGGAAACGTCCTCTTCCATAGAGCCCCACGCGCCGCACTTGGGGCAGCGCCCGATCGGCGACATACTTCTATATCCGCATTCGGAGCATTTGTATGTGGTGATTTCTTTTTTAGCCATCACGCTAACCCCACGGCCATGATATACGCCTGCCCTCCTCGCCGCGCAGCGCTTTTCTTATTTCCTCGAAGGTAGGTTCTGCGAGCGTCATCTTCGTGCAGTTGGCGCGTGAAAGCGTGTCGAGCGAATGAGAATCCGACGAGCGTATGAAGGCGCGCGGGGCCGGGTAGCGCTCGCGCCACTTCTGGGCCTCTTCGTAGTTTAGGCGGCGCGAAAGCTCGAAAGCGTCGGCGGGATAATCCGCCGGCATGGGCCCAAGCGCGGCCGGATATGAAAAGGCCGGACGGTCCACGTGCGCAAGTATAGCCACCGCGCCGACTTCGTGCACCTTCGCGACGATCTGGTCGACTTCGTAGCCCGCGCCCTGTATCAAAAGAGTCTCCTCTTCCTTAACGATGTTGTTGCAAGCGTCTACTACGATCTGGTAGCCGAAGGTATCGACGTCGTTTGGGATCGGCCTGATCCTCTTCCACAGCCATTTTTTATAGGCAAGCGCCGTGTCGTAATTCGGAAAGACGCAGAGTATGTGGATATCCTCCGCGCTCTGCGTCTCGATGCACGGCAGCACGACGGGGTTTCCTTTCGCGGCCTCGCTGACGCCGGGAAAATTCTCGCAGCTGTTGTGGTCGGCTATGCCTATTATATCGAGCCCGGCCTCGCGTGCCTTTTCGGCTATTTCGGGCGCCCCCATTTCCAGCTCGCCGCACGGCGACAGCAGCGTGTGGACGTGGAGGTCGACCCAGAAAGGCCTCAGCAAAATTATTGCCCCTTCAGCCCATGCAGCGCGAGCTCGGCGCAAACTTCGTAGACGCTCTGAGGCACGCTAAGCAGCGTTATCTTTTCCGCGTTGCAGCGCTCGATCAAATCGTCAGGCGCCCTGCGTCCCGACGCCAAGATGATGAGAGGCAGATCTTTAAGTACCGCGACGGCCGCGACGTTCAGATGCGCCTGTATCGTTATCCACAAATAGCCCTCTTTCGCGGTCCCCATTATGAAGCTCAGAAGGTCTCCGGCTATAGCTCCGGCGATCTCTCGGTTTTCCTCTCCGGCGCACAGAACTTCGCCGCCTAGGAGGTCGCAAATTTCCTTTATCGTCAATTCGATCCGCTCCTTCTCTTCAGAGTCTGCGGCTGCGATTCAGAGAGCACGACTATCTTGTTCGCAAGAGTCGCTATGCCTTCGCGCAGTTTGAAAATACAATCGGTGACCGAGCCGTGCCCTCGCACGATCTCCTCGGCCATCGCCTGGCATGAGGGGCGACCGCAGGAGCCGCAGTCGATGTGCGGCAGGCAGGAATAAACTTCTTTCATCTGCTGCAGCTTGACCATCGCGTCCGCTATGTTGTCAGAGAGCGGCAGCTGCGGACGCGGCAGGTACTCCTTGGTAGTCGCCCAGAAGTCCATCGCGTAGAGACCCTCGACGCGGCGTATGTCGCTTTCTGTGACATTCCAGTCGGTTTTGATATTGCCGATCCTCAGATTCGCGAGGAAGCGCGAATCCGCCGTGCCGATGCCTCCGACACAGCCCGTGTCGCAGATTCTGCATTCTATAAAATCGACTGAGCGCAGGCGCCCGAGCTCAAGCTCCTGCAGGACGTCGAGCGTATTACGCAGCCCCGAGACGGCGAGCACAGTCAGCTTCCTGTCGGAGAAGGCCTGGAGGTGCCGCACCTCTCCGCCGCGCCTCGCCCACTGCAGCCAGCGGTTCGAGCGTTCCTTAAGCTGCGCGTCCGGCGACGGAGCCGCGTTGCTCGCCATTATGCTGCGCGCGACGCGGCGCACGGTGACCGCGTTGTCTATCGGCGAACGCTCGCGTCCCTGCGGCTCTTTTATCATCGTGATCTTTGAGGGACAGGGAGAAAGGAGCGTCACTGGATTGCTGCTGTCGGTCCTCATGCGCCACAGGTCGGCGCCGAGCTCAAGCGGCGAGCATACGTGCACGACGCGCGAGAGCAGCTCCGGAAAGCGCGACTGAATCAACCGCAGCACGGACGGACAGTAGCACGAGATGAACGGCAGCGACGATTTCGACGCGTGCGAGATCATCTGCGCGCAGGCATAGGCGCTTAAGTCAAACGCTTCTTCCATTTCGTCGATTAGCATGTCGTAGCCGAAGGAAGACATCACGTCCTCAAGCGCGGAGGGATTCATATAGTGGCTGAACTGTGAAAAAAAGACAGGGTCGGGAATAAGGGTAATGCGAGGAGATTCCTTTATTTTGTTCCAGTCGTCCTCCTCTATGCCGAGAGCCTGCCTGTGGCACGAGCGCAGACACTCGCCGCAGTCGATGCAAAGCTCGCTGATTATACTTATTTCTCCGTCGACGACTCTGATGGCTTCAACCGGGCATACCTTGATGCAGTTTACGCACCCCTGGCACGCCTCTCTTGAAATTCTTACGCTGTGGAGCATCGGGCTCACTCCCTTCTGCTTATGTTATTTTTTGTTGAAAAAGACCGTGCAGTTAAGCGTCGTTCCTCTTCCCACTTCCGATTCTATTTTGAAGATGTCGCTGTTCCTTTTTATATTTGGAAGCCCCATTCCGGCTCCAAAACCCATTTCCCGCGCCTGTTCGGTCGCCGTGCTGTAGCCCTCGGTCATCGCCTTTTCGATATCCGCGATGCCGGGCCCCTCGTCCTCGACCAAAATTTCGACGCGGTCCTCGGTGATCTCAGCTTTTAAAATTCCCCCTCCGCCGTGAATGACAAGGTTGATCTCCGCCTCGTAGGTAATGACGGCAACGCGCCTGCACACATCGGAAGGTATTCCCAGCATCTTGAGGGTATTTTTAATATTATTGGAGGCCGCGCCCGCAACCATAAAATCGTTCCCCTCAATTCTGTATTCGAGACAGACAGGGGCGCCCATCTGTTAAATCTCCGGATCCCGCACTATAGGCTTCATGCCATTTTCATAGAGAATGCCGCACGCCTCGAACATCGTGTGCTTAGTGACCAGAATGGGAATGTCGTTGTCTTTTGCGAGCTGAAGCGTCTCTTCAAGAGGGACTTTGCCGCGCACGAAAATCACCGCGGGAATGTCGAGCATCTGCGCCGTGCGCACGATCTGGACATTAGTCAGCCCTGTCAGAAGAAGAGTCCCCGGCGTACAGAAGGCGAGAACGTCGCTCATAAGGTCGCAAGCGTAAGCGTGATTCACCTCTATGCCGCCGAGGTCAAATTCCGTCGAAATATTCTTTGCGTCAAGCAGTGACGCCATTTCCTGCAAATTCATTTTCCATGCCCCCCAGAAAACTTTTTGCCGCGTATCATTGCGCAAATATATTGTGTAAAGAATAACAAAGAGCGGTAAGAAAAACAAGTGCGCAAAACAGTCACTGTTGTTGTTCTGAGATAATGTCACCCTCTAATCGTTCTGAGATAATGTCACTATGAGGCAGATCATGATGAGTATGACAAACGATGAAGCGAGAAGGGTAAGGATTATAGGAGCCGCGTCATCAGG
>Ga0208297_1000790_pt1 | contig 46476 bp, 39 predicted proteins | sample LMS_cellobiose_e_FD_187367 | JGI IMG/M metagenome (GOLD analysis project Ga0208297, IMG submission 187367) | Rumen-fistulated moose microbial communities from Alaska, USA - LMS_cellobiose_enrichment (SPAdes) (version 2) | ecosystem: Host-associated > Mammals > Digestive system > Stomach > Rumen... | reverse complement strand
AGCGACGGCGACCGTGCCCTGAACGACGGCACCATCACCAACCGCCTTGTCGGCAAGACGCAGCTGAACGGTACAAAGGTGTGGATTGACGGCAAACGCGAGCATGACAACGCTGCCGAACTCACCCTCACCCTGAAGCGTGTCAGCGCCAAGGAAGGCGCTGCGGAAGAAACCGTGGATGCCGTCCCGGTCTGGATGGACAACGCCTATGCCTTCACCGATCTGGAGAAGTACGACGCGGAAGGGTATGAATACACCTACTCCGTCACCGAAACGCCGGTGGAAGGCTACGCCGCGCCGGAGTATAGCGACGGCGACCGTGCCCTGAACGACGGCACCATCACCAACCGCCTTGTCGGCAAGACGCAGCTGAACGGTACAAAGGTGTGGATTGACGGCAAACGCGAGCATGACAACGCTGCCGAACTCACCCTCACCCTGAAGCGTGTCAGCGCCAAGGAAGGCGCTGCGGAAGAAACCGTGGATGCCGTCCCGGTCTGGATGGACAACGCCTATGCCTTCACCGATCTGGAGAAGTACGACGCGGAAGGGTATGAATACACCTACTCCGTCACCGAGACGCCGGTGAAGGGCTACGCCGCGCCGGAGTACAGCGACGGCGACCGCGCCCTGGATAACGGCACCATCACCAACCGCATTGTCGGCAAGACGGAATTGAAGGGCGCCAAGGTGTGGATTGACGGCGAGCGCAAGCATGACAACGCCGCCGAGCTCACCCTCATCCTGAAGCGGGTCAGCGCCAGGGAAGGCAGCGAGGAAGAAACCGTGGATGCCATCCCGTCCTGGAAGGACAACGCCTATGCCTATACCGATCTGGACAAGTACGACGCGGAAGGCTACGAGTACACCTACTCCGTCACCGAGACGCCGGTGGAAGGCTATGCCGCGCCCGTCTACAGCGACGGCGACCGCGCCCTGGATAACGGCACCATCATCAACCGCGTGGTGGGCACCGTGAAGCTGAGCGGCACCAAGGTCTGGGTGGACGGCGGCAAGAAACACAACAACGCCGATGACGTGCAGCTGGCGCTCAAGCGCGTCAGCAGCAAGGCGGGCGCCGTGGAGGAAACGCTGGAAGGCGAAGAGCCCACCTGGCAGGAGGACACGTACACCTTCGCCGACCTGACCCGGTACGACGTGGAAGGCTACGAGTATACCTACTACGTCACCGAGACGCAGGCGGAAGGCTACGAAGCGCCCATCTACAGCGATACGTACTATGCGCTGGACGGCGGCAAGATCACCAATACCGTCACCGGCATGACGGAGATCAGCGGCAAGAAGATCTGGATGGACGGCAACAAGCCCCACGACAACGCCAAGGAGATCACCCTGATACTGACCCGGAAGCTGGATCGGGAGGGCGCGGAGACCGAAACGCTGGATCTGACGCCGGTATGGGAAGGGGACACCTACACCTTCTCCAACCTGCCCAAGTACGACGAAGCAGGCTACGCGTACCTCTACGATGTGAACGAGGAGCCGGTGGCAGGCTATGAAAAGCCCGTAAAGAACGGCACCAACTTCATGAACAAGATCATCCCGCCCACGCCCACGGTGACGGTGACGCCGCAGCCCGCGGTGACGCCGGTGCCCAATGAATTCTACTTCTCCTTTAAGAAGGAGTGGAAGGGCACGCCGCAGGAGGACATCACCTTCACACTGTATAATCCCAACGGGACGGTGAGACAGCACCGCTTCGACAAGCGGCAGATCAGCGCAACGGAGTGGATATACGAGGCGTGGATTTCCGCGGCGGCGGACTATTACGTGATCGAGGCGCCCATGGACGGGTACACCACGGTGTACCGCAATGTGGGCGAGCATCGGGGCGAGACAAGCCGGGTGTATAACGGCGGCACGATCATCAACTCGGGGGTGCCCAAGACGGGCGACACGCGGAACACCGCCCTGTGGACGGGCCTGACGGGCGCGAGCCTGCTGGGAATGGCCGCTGTGGCCCTGATCGCCCGGAAGAAGCGGAAGAACGGTCATGCCTGAGGGCTGACCCCAAACAAGCAACCATAGGAACCATAAGAACCGCCCCCGCGGAGCGCCTGCCCAACAGGCCCCGCGGGGGCTTTGCAGCAAAAGGATGAACAAACGGAAATTGGGCGGGGAGGGGATACGCGCTTTCTTCCCGGGGAAGAAAGCTGCAAAGAAGCCGGCGGGCGAACCGGCTGGAACGCAATAACAAACAATTTGCGCCTGAAACTTGAACGTCGCCAAGAGAGCTTCCGGGCAAAAGAAAAACCGCAGGCCAGCCGGAAAAACAAACGAGTTTGTTTTTCGGTCTGCCCGGCGGTTTTTCCCTGTGCGCTTTGCGCACAGCAGGGCCGGCTTCGCCGGCCTGCCCGGAAGCGGGGGATTCACTCCTGCTTCAGTTTGAATTTGTCGCTTTTACGACGTTAAAAGAAGGTTTTCTGCTTCTCTTTTGACGCAAAAGAGAAGCGTTTCCCCCCTGCCCAATTTCATCTTTTCGCGGATAAGCAGCATTACAGCCCGTCAGGAAAGCTGGTAAAGCTGCCGCGCTCGGGGGCGGGCAGGCCGTATTGTTGCTTGCCCAGGGCAATGGATTTGATCAGGAAGGCCATGCTGCGGCCCAGGTTGCGCATGGTCTGCAGGCCTTCCGCGTCCTTTTCCACATCGGCGGCGGTGAAGCCGTGCACCTCGTTCCAATAGGTGCTGCTGGCCACCGGCATGCCGCAGATGGTAAAATGCTTGATGATGTCGTCAAAGGCGCCGGTGCTGCCCGCCCGGCGGCTGCTGAGCACAGCGGCGCCCACCTTCATCTGCTTGGAAAAGTGCGTGCTGTAAAACAGCCGGTCCAGCAGGGCCAGCAGGCCGCCGTTGGCGTGGGCATAATAGACAGGGCTGCCCACGATCAGCCCGTCCGCCTGCTCAAACTTGGGGGCAATCTCGTTTACGGCATCCTGGAAAACGCATTTGCCCGTTTTGCCGCAGCCGCCGCAGGCGATGCAGCCGCGAATATCCTGGTTGCCCACCAGGACGGTTTCGGTTTCAATGCCTTCCTTTTCCAGGGTTTCGGCCACTTCGCGCAGGGCACGGGCCGTGCAGCCGTTTTTGCGGGGACTGCCGTTGATGAGAAGAACCTTCATATTATTTCCTCCTTGTTGCATGGGTATTCAGTGAGTGACGATCAGCAGCAGGCCGGAAAGCAGCAGCAGGCAGCAAACGGCCAGACGCACCGTTCTTTCCTTCAGGCGGCCGCAGCAGCGCATGCCCAGCCCCAGCCCCAGCAGCATGAACGGTGCCAGCAGCAGCGCCCGGCGCAGGATATCGGCGGTGAGGATGCCCAGGGCGGTATACAGCACCGTGCGGAAGGCGGATTCCGCCAGAAAGACGGCACACAGATTGGCCTTGAAGGAGCGGGTATCCGGGGTGATTTGGCGGATGTAAACGCTCATCAGCGCGCCGATGTTGAACAGCCCGCACAGCAGGCCGGACAGCACGCCGATGCCGGCCAGGGCGGCCTTGGGCAGCGCGGGCCTGCCGGGGCGGATTTCCCGCAGCAGCATTTCCGCGCTGAGGCAGAGGGTTACGATGCCGAAAATGCGCTTGATCAGCCCGGTATCCGTGCTTTTTAAAAACAGGGTGCCCGCAACGCTGCCAATCAAAATCAGCAGGATGGCCGGCAGGCACACCGCTTTGCGGATCAGGCGGCGGTCTTTCCAGACCAGAATCAGGTTGCTGGGCAGCCCCAGCAGCAGCTCCACCGGGGTAATGGCCACGTTGCTGTAAAAAAAGCTCATCAGGCTGGTGAACACCAGCGTGTTGGCAAAGCCGCAGACGCCCTTGATGAAGTAGGAAAAAACAGCCGCAACAATCCAAATCAGCATGCCCGCCTCCGGCAGAAAGAATAGCTTCCTTCATTATAGCGTATGCCGCCGATTTGCGCACGCGTTTTTTTTCAAGGAAGGGCTTCCGGCAGGGCGCGGGTTGCAATCGTAACGGATTTGTAATATAATAGAGCTGTATTTTTATTCTTCGTGATACAAAAGGAGGCTGAGATGAAGCGCGTTGCCAATGAAAAAATCTGGAATGTTCTGCTTTGCATGGTACTGTCTTTTCTTTTTATTTTTGCTTTTTCCCTCGGCGCCGGGGCGGAGGGTGCGGCCCAGGGCGTTCTTCAGCTTACGGCCTCCGGCGTGAACCTGCGCAAAACGGCCAGCGCCCAGGCCAAGGTGCTGGGGCGATTTGAACTGAATCAAACGGTGGCCTATGACGGCACGGTGGTCAGCGAAGGCATAACCTGGTATCACGTGCAGTCGGAGCTGGGGGCGGGCTATGTGATGGCCAAGTACTGCCAGCCGACGAGCGGCAGCGTATCTGCCGTTTCCACGGCAGCCCCCGCTGCTTCCGCACCGGCGGCCACAGCAGCGGCAGCGGCCGCGCCGACGGCGGCTTCCGAGGCTGTGCAGGCGGCCCAGGGCACGGTGCAGTTTACCGCGCAGGGCGTGAACCTGCGCAAGACCGCCAGCACGGACGCCAAGGTGCTGGGACGGTTTGACCTGAACCAGACCGCGGCCTTTGACGGCACCGCCACCGGCAAGGATGGGCTGTGGTACCATGTGCAGTCCCCGCTGGGCGCGGGCTACGTGATGGCCAAGTACTGCCAGGTGATCAGCGGCAGCGCGGCCCCCGCCGCGACGGCGGCACCGGTTCTGGCGGCTGTGCCCGCCGCGGCGGCCGCGGAAACGGCTTCCGCCCCGGCGCAGCCGGCGGCCCAGGGCACCGTCGCGCTGACCAATAAGGAAAAGGTCATCGTCCGGGCCAGCGGCGCGGCCAACGGCAAGCAGGTGGCCCTGCTCAACAGCGCAGGCAAGGTGTGCACCCTGCTGGGCGGCGTTGCCACGGCGGACGGGTACACCTGGTACCAGGTGCAGGTGAAGAACACCACGGGCTGGATCCGGGGGGATTTGCTGAACATCCTCTCCGCGGCGGAGTCCGCCGCCTACACGTCCGCGGGCACGGCGTCCTCCGCGTCGGGGACAGTGCTGTATACCCCCGAGCTGGCGGACTGGGAAACCAGCAACATCCAGAACATCTTCTACAAGGGCTGTGTGGCCATGGTGACGGACGTGAAAACGGGCATCAGCTTCCAGGTGAAGCGCTGGAGCGGCGGCAGCCATGCCGACGTGGAGCCCCTCACCGCGGCGGATACCGCGGCGATCTGCCGGATATACGGCGTTTCCTCTGCCCAGGAAATCGTGGAGAAGAACCTGTACCAGCGCCGTTCCATCCTGGTGACGGTGAGCGGCCACAGCTACGCGGCCTCCATGTACGGCGTGCCCCACAACACGTCGGAGGGCAACACCATCCAGAATAATAACTATAACGGCCAGTTCTGCATCCATTTTACCAACAGCAAAACCCACGGCAGCAGCCAGGTGGACAGCGACCACCAGCAGGCGGTGAACAACGCCTATTACAATGCGGTGACCACGCTGACGCAGCTGGGGTATACCTTCCGGTGATCGACAGGGGAGGGGATACGCGCTTTCTTCCCGGGGAAGAAAGCTGCAAAGAAGCCAGCGGGCGATGAAGCTTGGGTACAATAACAAACAATTTGCGCCTGAAACTTGAACGTCGCCAAGAGAGCTTCCGGGCATAAGAAAAGCCTGAAAATTTCCGACAAAACAAGCAAGCTTGTTTTTCGGTAATTTTCAGGCTTTTCCCTGTGCGCTTTGCGCACAGCAGGGCCGGCTTCGCCGGCCTGCCCGGAAGCGGGGAACGGCGTTTTTGTTTCAGGTTGATATTGCTGCTTTTACGGCGTAAAAAGAAGGTTTTCTGCTTCTCTTTTGACTCAAAAGAGAAGCGTTCCCCGCCCCGTCCAATTTCTGGCTGCCGGTTCAATCGTTCAGACGATCATAAAAGAAAAGCGCCCCGCAGCAAACGGGAGGGTTTGCGGCAGGGCCTTTTTTGCTGCCTGGCAGCTTACAGGCTGTGGTTTTTCAAATAGTTCACCAGCGCCTCATAGGAGGTCTGGCTGATGTCGTGCTCCAGCTTGCAGGCGTCTTCCCGGGCGACGTCGTCGGATACGCCCAGCAGCTGCAGGCAATGGGTCAGCGTCTTGTGCCGGTCGTAAATATTGCGGGCAATCTCCTCACCGGCGGGCAGCAGGGTGATCAGGTTATCCTTGTCCATGCGGATATAGCCGTTTTCCCGCAGGCGCTTCATGGCAACGCTGACGGAGGGCTTGGTCACGTTCAGCCCAGCGGCGATATCGATGGAGCGCACCTCGCCCTTTCTTTCCCGGATCATCAGAATCTGTTCCAAATAGTCTTCGGAGGATTTGCGAATATTCATACAGCATCCCTCATTTCTTATGCTTATAGTATCATGTTTTATAAAATATTTCAACAAAAAAAGCGCAAAACGGGCCAATGCGCGCCATTGTATGGTACAATAAACAGGAATGATTCCGGGAGGGAAACAGCATGGGGTATGAGATTGTGCCGGTGGCGCATATCCGCAGCGATTTCACGCAGAAGTTTGGCATCCCGCGGCAAAGCGGCCTGGTGGACGCGCTGGAGGCGCGGGTGGTGTTCACCCCGGCGTTCCGCCGGCCCGAGGCCCTGCGGGAGATCGAGGGCTTTTCCCACCTGTGGCTGATCTGGCAGTTTTCCCAGGCGCTCACGGCGGAATTCCGCCCCACGGTGCGACCGCCCCGGCTGGGCGGCAACCGGCGGGTGGGGGTGTTTGCCAGCCGCTCGCCTTACCGCCCCAACGGCCTGGGGCTCAGCTGTGTGCGCCTGCTGCGCACGGAGGAAACGGCGGAGGGGATAACCCTGGTGGTGGCCGGGGCCGACCTGCTGGACGGCACGCCGATTTTTGACATCAAGCCCTACCTGCCCTTTGCGGATTGCCATCCCGAGGCGCTGCCCGGGTATACGGCCGTTACCCGGGAGCACAGCCTGGAGGTGGTTTGCGACCCGGCGCTGCTGTCCCGGGTGCCGGCGGAAAAGCGCCCGGCGCTGCTGGGGGTGCTGCGGTGCGACCCCCGCCCCGGGTATGAGGATGACCCCGATGCCGTGTACGGCCTGGCCTTTGGCGGGCTGGATGTGGGCTTCCGGGTGGCGGGCGGCGTGCTGACCGTGCTGCGGGTGGAGGAAAAAGGCCCCGGGAAGGAGTAACCGTCCCGGGCCGGCGCTTTATTCTTTTGTGCTGCCAAGGAAGCTGAGGCGCTCCTGCAGCTCCCGCAGGGGGCTTTCGGGCAGGGAGCGCTTGAGGGATTGATACAGCATGCGCAGGGCGGAAAGGGTCACCTTGCGGGTGTCCTCGTCCAGGTCCAGCACGGCGCGGAGGGCGGCCATTTTGCCCACCTCCCGCACGGTGTCCGCCTGGGTGGCCTGCAGGGCGGCGTACAGGCCGTTGACCACCTTTTCCCGCTGTCCGGCATCCATGGTGGCCACCCAGTCCTTCATGGTGCGGTCAATCAGCTGGCTGCCCTCGGACACCTGCTGCAGCTCCTGAAAGCCGCTGCGGCCGACCTCCCACAGATAGACGTTATGCTGGTACAGGCCGGCGCCGCGGCTTTCCACCACGGTGTAGGGCTCCTCGTGCTCCAGCAGCATGCCCACCACGGAGGACCGGGGCAGATAGGTGCGGGTGCGGCCCACAATGCGCTGGAAGGCCGGCTGGGCGGCGATCTCCGCCTGAAAGCCCGGGCCGTCGAAATTGCGCACGCCCACCACCCGGCTTTGGATGTTCTCCCCGCAGAAGGCGGCGGCATACACCGCCAGGTTGCCGCCCTTGCTGTGGCCGCACAGCCGCAGGGTGCCCGTCAGGGCGGCGGCAGCCCGGGTCAGGTACTCCACGGCGTGAAGCTGGGCAGGCACGGTGCTGGAAAAGGACATGTTAAAATCCTCCTTCCAGCCCACCAGCGTGCCGTCCGTGCCCCGGTAGGCCACGCAAAGGCCCAGGGGCATGCGCAGGGTGAGGGCGGCAAACTGCTCCTCCGCCGCCTTGTCCAGGGTGCTTTCAAAGCCGCACAGCGTCAGCTCCTGATAGCGGGGAGCGTCGCAAAGCAGCTCCAGCATGCGCTTGTCCGATGGATGCAGCCCCGCGCCGTCATCCAGCACGCCCTTGGCCAGCACCTGCCGGGCGGCCTCCGCCAGGGGCTTGCCGGTCAGAAAATCGGGCGCTACCACGCCGTCGAAGGGAATATAGCTCAGCCGCGCGAAAACCAGGGCGTCCACATCGTTCCAGGGGACGGACGCCGGGCTCAGATCGCCGCGCCAGGAAATATAGTCCAAAAGATCTGCCATAATGGCCTCCTTTCGATGACAGCCCTATTATAACATATTTTTGTTGATTTACAATTGAAGCTGCTTCGCTAAAATGGCACCCAGACAGAAAAGGAGGATAACGCCTTGTTCCGGATTCTTGTGGTTGAGGATGATAACGAGCTGCGGCAGCTGTTCCGCCGGGTGCTGGAAAAAAACGGCTATGAGGCGCTGGAGGCCTGCGACGGCCAGCAGGCGCTGGACGTGCTGGAGGATCAGTTTATCGACCTGATCATCAGCGACATCATGATGCCCGTGATGGACGGCTATGAGCTGGTGCGCTCCCTGCGGGAGGCGGAAATCCAAATTCCCGTGCTGATGATCACCGCCAAGGATGCCTTTGACGATATGCGCCGGGGGTTCCTTTCCGGCTCGGATGATTATATGGTCAAGCCCGTCAACGTCAACGAGATGGTGCTGCGGGTGGGCGCGCTGCTGCGCCGGGCGCAGATGATCAGCGAGCGCCGGGAGGTGCTGGGCGGCACGTCCCTGGTATACGATACCCTGTCCGTGGTGCGGGAGGATACCGAAACGCCCCTGCCCCAAAAGGAATTTTTGCTGCTGTATAAAATGGCGGCGGCGCCGGGGCGCATCTTCACCCGGCAGCAGATCATGGATGATATCTGGGGATTGGATACCGAAACCGACCCCCACACGGTGGATGTGCACATCGGCCGGCTGCGGGAGCGCTTCCGCGACAACCCGGATTTTGAAATCATCACCATGCGGGGCCTGGGGTATAAGGTGGTGAAGAAGGGGTGAAGATGAAAAAGCCGGATGCCGAGGTGCGCAGCGATAACCTGCAGGTGTATTTCATCGTGTGCATTTTCCTCATTTTGTCCCTGTCCATCGGCGCGGCGGCGCTGCTGACCATGCTGATTGAATGGCTGACCAAAACCCGCTTCACCCTGCCCTCCATCGTATGGATGATTCTGCTGTCCATCGCCATGGGCCTGGTGATGAGCCTGCTGTTCAGCCGCTTTTTCATATCGCCCATCCTGCGGCTCAGCCGGGCCATGCAGCGGGTGGCCCGGGGGGATTTTTCCGTGCGGCTGGAGAATGCCGGGCATTTTGGTGAAATGCGCCAGAGCTATGAAAATTTTAACACCATGGCCCGGGCCCTGGGCACCATCGAAACGCTGCAAAGCGATTTTGTATCCAACGTATCCCATGAGTTCAAAACCCCCATCAACGCCATCGAGGGGTACGCCATGCTGCTGCAGGACGCCGGGGACCCGGCCCAGCAGCGGGAGTATGCCGACAAAATCCTGCTGAACACCCGGCGGCTGGGGGATCTGGTAAACAACATCCTGCTGCTCAGCCGGGTGGATAACCAGTCCATCCCCGCCGAGCGGACCGCCTATCGCCTGGATGAGCAGCTGCGCCAGGCGTTGCTGATGCTGGAGCGCAAATGGACGGAAAAGAATATCAACCTGGATGTGGAACTGGAGCCGGCTTCCTATACCGGCAATGAAACGCTGATGCTTCACGTGTGGACCAACCTGCTGGACAATGCCATCAAGTTTGAGGCCCCGGGCGGGCTGCTGCGCCTGCGGCTGAGAAGGGCCGGGGAGGAATTGCAGGTGGAGGTCAGCGATGACGGCCCGGGCATGACAGAGGAACAGGTGGCGCACATCTTCGAACGCTTTTATCAGGCGGACGGCTCCCACCGGGGAGAGGGCAACGGCCTGGGGCTGGCGCTGGTGCAGCGCATCCTGCAGTCCGAGGGCGGCGGCATCCGGGTGCAAAGCCGGCCCGGGGAGGGCAGCACCTTCACCGTGACGCTGCCCGGGCAAAACTGACCGTCGCTGCGGACACGGCCGGAAGAATGCCAAAAAATTGCATATCCGCAGAAATTTCTGCCGCCGCGGTTGACAATCCGGAAAACCGCGGCTATAATTTTTTTGAAAATAAAGCGAACATATGTTCGCGTAAGATCGGAGGATTTGAGAAATGAGAACGGATTCCATCGTTTACCGCAAGCTGGTGGCGCGCATCGCGCTGCTGGGCCTTACCCGCCGCCAGGTGGCAGACCAGCTGGGGGTCAGCTATGGCACCCTGCACAATAAGCTTTGCGCGATCACCCCCTTCACCCTGAACGAGGCCATTCAGATCAAGACCATGCTGGCCATGCCCGGCACGCTGGAGGATGCCTTCCAGCGGTATGACGAGCCCCGGACGGCAGGCTGAGGGAGCGTTCCTTTTCACACCCGAAAAGGGCAGCGTTTGTTGCCGTAAAGGCAGCAGCAAACTAATACTAAACCCCGTCTAAAATATTGAATCTATGGGTGCCTTTTCCGCCCTGACGTTGCCTCATTCCGGTCAACGTAGCGCTGCTACGCCTCCCTTCATTCAGCTTAGCCAGAACGAAAAATCCAGCCCATATCTTTCAACCTTTTAAGCGGGATTTAGTATAAAACAGAAGCGCTGACCACCGCCTCCGGGCAGGCCAGCAAAAAACCGCCGGACAGACCGAAAAGCAAACAAGCTTGTTTTTCGGCTGGCCTGCGGTTTTTCTGTTGTCCGCAGGTTCGCCGGACGGCGTTCCTGCCGGGCTTTGGGGCAGCAGCCTGTCCGCTGCCCAAACTGGGCTCTTTTTCTCTTTCTCTGTCTCAGGGAAAGAACGCATATCCCTTCCCTTTCTCCCCTGCCGCAAAGCGCGAAAGGGCCCGTTTGCGTTCCCGTGAAGTCCTGCTGGAAAAGATTGACAAGAACAGGCTTTTTCAGATTACAATAATAATGGAAAACTAACATTTTCAATCGGACGGAATTCTTCGCAGCAGGGGTAAAAAGAGCATATGAAAGCGGCATTTTTCAAATGGGGATGGCCGGCGCTGCTGGCGGTGATCGCACTGGCGTTTGCGGTGCGGGCTGTTTCCTTTGGATTGCCGGGGGTTGACGCGCCCGCGCGGGAGCAGTATCAGGACGAAACTGGCGCGCCCTACCTGAGCGAGATGGATTCCTACTTCTATCTGCGCCTCACCCGGGAGATGGCGGAGGCGGGGGCGCCCTTCCTGTATAACCACCGGGAGGCCGATCCGCTGATGAGCGCCCGGCCCGTGTCCCCGCAAGACCAGGGGGTGCCGGTGTTCCTGTCCGTGCTGACCTATTGGGTTTGGCGCGTCCTGCATGCGCTTTTCGGGGTGTCGGTCATTCAGGTGGCCCGCTGGATGGGCCCGGTGATGGGCAGCCTGGCGGCGGTGCCGGCCTTCCTGTACGCCAGGCAGCGCACCAACCTGGCAGGCGGCCTGGCGGCAGGCCTGCTGGCGGGGCTGGCCATCCCCTTTGTGGCCCATACCCATGCCGGTTTTTTTGATACGGATATGCTGCTGGGCGTGCTGCCCCTGGGGGCCATCCTGACGCAGCTGCGGGCCATGCGGGAGCGGCGGCCGGGCCGTCAGGCGCTGTATGCCGCGGGCAGCGGCGCGCTGCTGGCGGCGCTGTCTGCGGTGTGGCTCACCTTTTATACGTATTTCTGGCTGATGGTGCTGGGCGGGCTGCTGGGCGCGCTGCTGGCAGTGCTCTGCCCCATGCGCTATTCCTTGGGCAGACGCTGGCAGGTGCTGCGGGGCGGGCTGCTTTCCCTGGGGTTCTCCCTGCTGGGGGTGTTCATCGTCCGGGGCGTCGCGGGCCTGCAGGCGCTGGGGCAGATTATTTCGGTATTCCGCTCGGTAAGCAGCAGCAGTAACGATTTTCCCTTTGCCCATCAGTTTACCGGGGAGATGCTCTCCATCCCGTATCTGCCCGATGTGGGCAGCCGGGGCGCGCTTTCCCTGCTGCAGGGCAGCATCAGCACCGTGCTGGGCTGTATGGGCGGGGCCATCCCCTGCCTGCTGGCGGCAGCCTTCCTGCCCGTGGGGGCGGGCAGGGCCCTGAAGCGCCGGACATCGGAGGCGGCGCGGCATGACGCCATGATCGCCGTGCTGCTGGAAATCGGCATACTGGCGCTGTGGCTGGCGGCGGGCGTGAAGCTGACCGGCCCCCGTCGGCGCTTTGCCGAAATCGCCGTGCTGCCCCTGGCCATGCTGGCCGGGCTGGGCGTGGGCGAATTGACGGGCCTGCTGCGGAACCGCCGGAAGGCCGGGCAGCTGGCAGTGGGCGCCGTGCTGGTGGCCGCGGCCTGCCTGCCCATGGGCCTGGGGGCGCTGCGGGTGGCCGGCCATACGGCGCCCAGCGTGGCGGACGCCCAGCAGGCCGCCATGGATTTCATCCGGGAAACCCAGCCGGAGGATGCCGTGATCGGCGCCTGGTGGGACGACGGATATTTTATGCAGTATGCCGCCCGGCGGCGGGCGGTGGCGGACGGCGGCACCAGCAGCGGCGAGGCGTATTATTTTCTCAGCAAAGCGCTGCTGGCCCGGGACGCCGCCCAGATGCGGGGTATCTTCCGCATGCTGGAAACATCGGGCACCCAGGCGGTGGGATACTTGACGGATTGCGGGGCATCCCAGCCCCAGGCGGCGGTGCTGCTGCTGGAGGCGGCCGCCCTGGATCGGGAAGCGGCCAGGGTGCTGGCCCGGGAAACCCTGGGCCTTTCGCCGGAGCAGGCGGAGGGCCTGCTGAACCTGACCCATCCCCTGGAAAAACGGCCCATGGCGCTGGTGCTCAGCACGGATTTGTTTGTCAAGCTGAACGCCATCTCCCATTACGGCTTCTGGGATTTGGAAACCCATACCGTGGCGGATGCCTGCTACTGGCTGGCCGCGGACAATTCCTTCCGGCTCTCCGCCGGGGAAACGGCCCGGGTGCCCCTGACAGACCGCACGATTCTGCTCACCGTGACGGAAGAGGATGGCCAGGTGCAGGCCGCGCTGGAGAAGGGCGGCACGCCCTATCAGCTCAGCCGCCTGCAGGTGTGGCGGGATGGCGCGCTGGCCCAGGATACCCCCCTGCCCGGAGACGGCCCGGCGGTGCTGCTGATAGCGGAGGAGGGGCAGATGTATGGCTTTGCCTGCAGCCCCAACCTGGCGGACAGCATGCTGGTGCGCCTGTTCCTGTGCGGCAGCCGGGAGGAGGCAGGCCTGCGGCTGCTGGGCACCTGGTATGGCCTTGGCGACGAACAGCGCAGCGGCCCGGAACGCCGGCTGCAAAGCGCAGGCCGGCTGGGCTGGGCCACCCAGGTATGGCAAATGGACGAATAAACAACCCTTTGTTTTAACGGAAAGAAAGGAGCAATTACCATGAAACACGGTACATCTGCGGGCCTGCGGTGGCTGCTGCTGGGCCTGTGCCTGGCGCTGCTCTGCGGGCTGACGGCAGGCGCCGCTGCGGAAACGGAGCGGGTGCTGGCGCTGGTGCCCCGGACGGGCAATTATGTTCCCGCGGCGCCGGAAAAGATAAGCCAGCTGCTGGAAAAGACGGCGCTGAGCGAGAAAACCCGGCAGCGCGTTCTGGACAGCGCGGCAGAGCAGGGGGAATACGCGGTTGTGGAGGCAGTGCTGCAGCACACCGCCCAGGGCGTTTCCCTGCTGACGGTGACGGCGGATGGAAAAATCGCGCCGCTCACCGGCACAGCGCTGATTGAGGGCAAGGGCGAATACGCCTTCTCCGCCGATGCGGAAGGGGAAAGCGCGATGAAGCTGGGCCTTTGTGAAACGGAGGAGGGGCTTTGCTTCTACTCCACTGTGGAAAACGCGGCGCTGGGCCTGCGCTGGGGCTGCCGGGTGGTGGATTGTGATCTGCTGATCGACGGCCAGGCGTATCATGCTGACGCGCAGGGCGTCTGCACCCTGGCGGAAGAAGCCGACCGCGGCCAGATCGCGGCCCGTTTCAGCGCGGCGGGGTATCCCGAGGGGCTGCCGGCAGCTGCCAATCCCAAGCTGTTCCAGGATGATTATCTGAAAGGGATTGCTCATGTGTGGGAAACCACGGAAAAGGCGGCCGTCAGCTGCACCCGGGAGGGCCTGGAGCGGCTGCGCTGTACCGTGTGCGGCACCGCGGGAGAGAAAGCCGTTCCCGCCGCCGGGCATCGATGGGGCAAGGGCGTGGTAACCAAGGCCGCCACCTGTGTGGAAAAGGGCAAAAAGGTGTATACCTGCACCGCCTGCGGCCGCACCATGACCGAAAAACTGAAGGTGGATCCCACCCAGCACGGGCATTTATCCGCCGTTTTCTCCCGGGGCACCTGCAGCTTCCCCTGGGATGTGTATTCCACCTATTGCACGGATTGCGGCCGCACCGTGGGGGGCGGCTATGCCGTGCCCGCGGCGGCAGCCCATGCCTGGGATGAGGGCAAGCAAACCCTGGCCCCCACCTGCACGGCGGCGGGTGTGCGCACCTATACCTGCGCCCTGTGCGGCGGCACCAGGACAGAGGATATTCCCGCCACAGGTCACACTGAGGTGAAGGACGCGGCGGTGACCGCCACCTGCACCACAGCTGGCAAAACAGAGGGCAGCCATTGTTCCGTGTGCAACACCGTGATCAAAGCGCAGACTGAAGTACCCGCTAAGGGCCACACTGAGGTGAAGGACGCGGCGGTGGCCGCCACCTGCACGGCAGCGGGCAAAACGGAGGGCAGCCATTGTTCTGTATGCAACGCCGTGATCAAGGCGCAGACCGAAGTACCCGCCACAGGGCATACCGAGGTGAAGGACGCGGCGGTGGCCGCCACCTGCACGGCAGCTGGCAAAACGGAGGGCAGCCATTGTTCTGTATGCAGCACTGTGATCAAGGCGCAGACCGAAGTGCCTGCCACGGGTCATACCGAGGTGAAGGACGCGGCGGTGGCCGCCACCTGCACGGCGGCAGGCAAGACGGAGGGCAGCCATTGTTCCGTGTGCAACGCCGTGATCAAGGCGCAGACCGAAGTGCCTGCCACGGGTCATACCGAGGTGAAGGACGCGGCGGTGCCCGCCACCTGCACGGCAGCTGGCAAAACGGAGGGCAGCCATTGTTCCGTGTGCAACGCTGTGATCAAGGCGCAGACCGAAGTGCCCGCCACAGGGCATCAGTGGGATGCCGGGACACCGGCACCGGATGCCACCTGCACGGAGGCCGGCGTAATGGCCTACACCTGCACCGTATGCGGCGCGAAAAAAACGGAGGATATTCCCGCCAAGGGGCATACCGAGGTTCCTGACGCTGCGGTAGCGCCCACCTGCAAAAAGACGGGCCTGACGGAAGGCAGCCATTGCTCCGTGTGCAGCGCGGTGCTGAAGGCACAGACAGTGGTTGCTGTGATCGACCATGACTGGCAATGGGTGGAAGAAGAGGAAAGTGGCCCCATCTATTTTAATTCGACTGCAACAGGCCATTATGTATGCAGCATGTGTGGGACGATCAGCTATTTTAAACCCATTGTAATAGAGGACGACCCGACAAATCCTCCTATCAACAGTACAACCATTGGCCAGGCGATGCCCGGCAACGGACGGAGCGCTGGCTGGGTGGCCTTCCCGGAACCGTAAGCATTTTTACCGAAAAGAAGGGAGGCTCCCGTGATTTCGGGGCCTCCCGCTTTTCGGATACCGTTTCACTGCCAGGCAGCTGCGTGCACAAGCAGGGGTACGGACGGGGGCCTTCTCTCTTTGGGTCAAAAGAGAAGCAGAGAAACCCCGTTTGTTGCCGTAAAAGCGGCAAACGCAAGCTGAAAACGAGGGGGGGGAACGCTTCTCTTTTGCGTCAAAAGAGAAGCAGAAAACCTTCTTTTAACGCCGTAAAAGCGACAAATGCAAACTGAAGCAGGAGTGTTCTCCACCGCTTCCGGGCAGGCCAGCGAAGCTGGCCCTGCTGTGCGCAAAGCGCACAGGGAAAAGCCTGAAAAATTCCGATAAAACAAGCAAGCTTGTTTTTCGGTAATTTTTCAGGCTTTTCTTATGCCCGGAAGCTCGCATGGCGACATGCAAGTTACAGGCGCAAATTGTTTGGTTTTGCGTCCAAGCCGGTTCGCCGGCTGGCTTCTTTGCAGCTTTCTTCCCCGGGAAGAAAGCGCGTATCCTCCCCGTCCGATTTTTTTGTTCAGTTGTTTGGAAGCGAAGCGGCATGCGGCACGCTTTGATTTTCCGCCTGCTTCCGCAAAAACTCCGCCTCCTGCAGCCGGGCCTCAAAATCCCGCCTGTCCTTCTGGCAGATGGCGTCCAGCAGCAGCCCGCCAAAGAAGGCTTGCAGGGCGGCCACGGTGATAAACCCGCTGGCAATCAGCGTGGGGAAGCGGGGCACCAGCCCCGTGCGGAAATACTCCGCCAACACGGGCAGGAACATCAGCAGGGCAATCAGCAGCAGCACCGCCGCGATCAGCGAAAAGAAGGCCAGCGGCCGGTAAATGCGGAAAAGCCGCAGGATGGTGCGCAGCACCTTCGCGCCGTCCGAATAGGTGTTCAGCTTGGATTGGCTGCCCGCGGGCCGATCCCGGTATTCAATCACCTGGTTTTCAATGTGCAGGTTCTTGTCCACGGCGTGGATGCTCATTTCGGTTTCGATTTCAAACCCCTTGGACAGCACGGGGAAAGTTTTTACAAAGGCAAAGCTGAAGGCGCGGTAGCCGGTCATGATATCCTTGATGCTGTTGCGGAAAAGCAGGTTAATGCTGGCGCGCACCAGGCTGTTGCCCAGGCCGTGGAAGGGGCGCTTGTTCTGCTGAAAATAGGTGGAGGACAGCCGATCACCCACCACCATGTCCGCCTGCTTTTCCAGCACCAGCCGGGCCATGTCCGGGGCGAACTCCGCCGGATAGGTATCGTCGCCGTCCGCCATGATGTAGCACTCCGCGTCGATCTCCCGAAACATCCGCCGCACTACGCTGCCCTTGCCCTGGCGGTATTCCCGCCGCACCACGGCGCCGGCCTCCCGGGCGATGGCGGCGGTGTCATCGGTGGAATTGTTATCATATACATATATAACGGCCTCGGGCAGGACGGCCCGGAAATCCGCCACCACCTTGCCGATGGTCTGCGCCTCGTTATAGCACGGAAGCAGCACCGCAATTTTGTCCATAACAGCCTCCCGGAAAGCTTTTCATTGGTTGGTTTCTAATTTAATATTCTATCACAAAAGCCCCGGAAAGCACAAGGGGAGGCACAGTCAGGCGGCCAAAAGCCCGGCGCAAACTGAAAAACCAAAAATTTTTTCAAAACCCTTGCTTTTTGTGCGGACATGCGTTATACTATATAAGCTGTTCAGGCAACAGCAAATGCGCCCCTAGCTCAGCTGGATAGAGTGTTTGACTACGAATCAAAAGGTCGTGGGTTCGAATCCCGCGGGGCGCGCCAGGAAGCTCCTCAGAAATGAGGAGCTTTTGTTATGCAATCCGGCGGGATTCGACTTTTCTGCGGAAAAGGCCGGTCGCGGCTCTGGGGCTCCACCGGAGCCCCATTCACTGCCGCTCTGTTCGAACCCCGCGGGGCTGAGGCGCTTTTGCTTTGCTGAAATTTGTTGCGCAGCCATTGTCTTTCGGGCGGTTTTGGGTATAATGAAAAAGGCAAAAGCGCGCACATATCAAACGGAGTGCGGAGGATAAAACTGTGGCATTTGACTTCAAGAAGGAATATAAGGCGTTTTATATGCCAGAGAGAAAGCCGTCCATTGTAACGGTTCCGCGTATGAAATATCTGGCTGTTTCGGTGGCGGGGGATCCCAACCGGGAGGACAGCGAATACAAGCAGTCTATCCCTTTGCTTTATGGCGTTGCCTTCACCATTAAGATGAGCAAGATGGGCGACCGCCGGATGGAAGGATACTATGATTTTGTGGTCCCCCCGTTGGAGGGTTTCTGGTGGCAGGAGGATGCGGAAGGCATCGATTATGGGCAGAAAGAAAAATTCCGGGGGCTTTCCGTCATCCGCCTGCCGGATTTTGTTGCCAAAAGCGATTTCGAGTGGGCGGTTGCGGAAGCTGCCGCGAAAAAGAAAATGGATTTCTCCAGGGTAAACTATCTGACGTATGATGAAGGGCTGTCTGTGCAGTGCATGCACGTGGGAGCGTACGATGACGAGCCCGCCACGGTGGCGCTGATGCACCGGTTTATGGAAGAGCAGGGATATGCGCTGGATATCACCCCAACGCGGCGCCACCACGAAATCTACCTGAGTGACGCCAGAAGGACGGCTCCGGAAAAGCTGAAAACCGTGATTCGCCATCCGATCAAGAAGAGATAAAGGAGAGGGCCATGAAGCTGAAAAGCGTATTGATTGTCACCAGGGATATAGAGCGCTCCAGACAGTTTTACCAGGATGTTTTCGGCCTTGATATGATGGTGGACAATGAAGGAAACATGGTGCTCACAGAGGGACTTGTCTTGCAGGATGAAAAATACTGGAAGCATTTTCTGGGCCGGGAAATCATTCCGCAGAACAATGCCAGCGAGCTATATTTTGAGGAAGCGGATATTGAGGGCTTCGTGCGCAGGCTGGAGCGCGTTTATCCGCAAGTCCAGTATGTCAATCGGCTGATGACGCACAGCTGGGGCCAGCGAGTGGTTCGCTTTTATGATCCGGACGGCAACCTGATTGAGGTTGGAACGCCGATGGGGTAAATGGCTGCTCCATGAGCGGCCTATTCATACTGCTTATCGCATAAAGAAAATGGCAAGCGGAGATTGACGGGGGAAGGAAACGCTTCTCTTTTGAGTCAAAAGAGAAGCAGAGAACCTCCTTTTAACGCCGTAAAAGCAGCAACTGCAAGCTGAAACAAAAGCGCTGTCCACCGCTTCCGGGCAGGCCGGCAAAGCCGGCCCTGCTGTGCGCAAAGCGCACAGGGAAAAACCGCCGGACAGGCCGAAAAACAAACGAGTTTGTTTTTCCGGCTGGCCTGCGGTTTTTCTATTGCCCGGAAGCTTGCATGGCGCTTTTCAAGTCACAGGCGCAAATTGTTTGTTATTGTATCCAAGCCGGATCGCCCGGTGAGGTCCAGGAGATGAAATCTCCTGGCGCGGAGGTTTGGAGGCCGCGGAGGCCTCCATCGTCCTCCCCATCCCATTTCCGTTTGTCGATTTCGCTTGAACAGTATAAAAAGAAAAACTCCCTTTGAAAGGGAGTTTTTCTTGATGGATTTGCCTTTACTGCGCCGGGGCTTCCTCCACAGCGATGATGCGGCCCTCGCCGTAGGGGTTGGCATAGGCTTCGCCCACAACGCCGCCCAGGGTGCCGGTGATGTAATCGATCAGCACCTGGTTGTCCAGCTTCACCTCATCCTGCAGGATGTTGGCGCCGGCAAACATGGTGTAGCCGTCGCCGTTGTTTTTGAGCATATAGTTATGGGAGGCCAGGGTATAGGTCTTTTCCAGATCCAGCGGCTCGCCGCCCACCATCACGTTCTTTACGCGGTATTCGCCGTCCACGCCGGTGAACATGGTGTTTTCATCCTGGGTGCAGCTGCTTTCCAGGTAGGTGTGAATCTCGTAGGTGAGGCCCGACACCTGCAGGAAGCCGCCGTTTTCGCCCGGGATGGCATGGGCGCCCCATTCCAGCGCGTCCAGAATCTGCTGGCCGGTAACCTCGATCACGCACATGGCGTTGCCGAAGGGATGCACCTTGATGATGTCGCTCACGGTGACCTCACCCTTGGGAATGGATACGCGGATGCCGCCGCCGTTGACAAAGGCCACATCGGCTCCGGACTGGTCGCGGTAGGCGTCGGCGCACAGGTCGCCCAGGTTGGTTTCGGCCCGGCGCACAATGCGGATGGCCTTGCCGTTTTCATCCACCGCCACGGGGTCGGTTATGGTCAGGTCCACAGCAACGGTGGCCACCACCTCAGCCAGGCGGGCATTCAGCGCGCCGGTGGCTTCCTCAATGGCGGCGGATACATCGTTGGTGATGCCCAGCAGGGCGGGGGCGGATATCTTGTTGTTCCAGGTGTGCACACCGGCGCTCAGGGCGCCGTCCTTGGCAATGCGCAGCCAGCCGATGCCCTCCATCTTGGTGCCGCAGGCGGAGCGGATCACATCCTGGCCGTCCTTGTTCTTCATGGTCACCTGGTCGGTGTCGTGGCTGTGGCCGTCCAGGAAGGCGTCAATGCCCGTGGTGTTGGCGATGACGTCGGCATAGGTCCAGGGCTGGCATTCGGCTTCATTGCCCAAGTGGCCCATCACCACAACGTACTGGGCGCCTTCGCCGCGGGCAGCGTCCACGGCGGACTGCACGGCGCTGTATACGCCCTCGCCCGTTTCATCCTGTAAGAAACCGTAAATGAAGTTGCCCTCTTCATCCTGGAAATAACGGGGGGTGGAGGAGGTTAAGGTCTTGGGGGTGGTCACGCCCACAAAGGCGATCTTCACGCCGTCAAATTCCTTGATGATGTAGGGCTCAAATATCAATTCGCCCGCTTTGTTGAAGTTGCAGCTGATATAGGGGAAGTTGGCTTTCCCGGCCAGCTCCAGGAAGCGATCCATGCCGTAGTCAAACTCATGGTTGCCGGGGATGGCAATGTCATAGCCCACGGCGTTCATCAGCTGGATGTTGGCCTCGCCTGTGGTAACGGTGCCCAGCGCCTCACCCTGAATGGAATCGCCGTCATCCACCAGCAGGGTATAGTTGCCCGCCGCCTCGTAGGCATCCCGCGCGGCCTTCAGGCCCACGTAGCCAAAGCCCTGTTCCACGCCGCAGTGTACGTCGCTGGTGAACAGGATGACCACATCCTGCTGCAGGCCGCCTTCGCCCTCGGCAAAAGCGACACCGCCCAGCAGCAGCGCCAGCGTAAGCAGAAGTGCAAGAACCTTTCTCATGGGAACACTCCTTTCGTACTATGAAGATACATCGACACTTGCATTGTAGCATACCCCGGCAAAAACCGCAAGAAAAATCCCGGGGCACTGTCAGGAACGGGAATTGGACGGACGGGGGCCTTCTCTCTTTGCGTCAAAGAGAGAAGCAGAGAAACCCCGTTTGTCGCCGTATAAGAAGCAAACAGAAATAAACGGGAAGGGAAACGCTTCTCTTTTGCGTCAAAAGAGAAGCAGAAAACCTTCTTTTAACGCCGTAAAAGCAACAGGCACAAGCAAAAAACAGGAGTGCCGTTCCCCGCTTCCGGGCAGGCCGGCGAAGCCGGCCCTGCTGTGCGCAAAGCGCACAGGGAAAAGCCAGAAAAATTGCCGAAAAACAAGCTCGCTTGTTTTATCGGAATTTTCCTGGCTTTTCTTATGCCCGGAAGCTCTCCTGGCGCCGCTCAAGTGACAGGCGCAAATTGTTTGATATTGCGCCCAAGTCGGTTCGCCAACCGGCTTCTTTGCAGCTTTCTTCCCCGGGAAGAAAGCGCGTATCCCCTCTCCGCCCAATTCCAGCCTTCCCGCTCCAAACAGATCACAGGCTTACTCCGCCCGGGGGCCGTCCGGCCGGATGACCAGCCGCTGAATGTCCCGCTGCCGCCCCGTGACGGCATCGATATACACATAATAGGTCTGGCCGCCGTATTCCCCGGTGAACTCCCAGCACAGGTATTCCTGCCGGTTCATGGGAATAACGCACAGCCGGCTGCCGCTGATCCGCAGCCGATCGCTCACTGCCTGCCGGGCCTCCTGCCGGGAAACGGCGGGGGACAGCCCAAAGCGCGGCACGTGGCTGCTCAGGTAATGCCGGGCCTCCAGGCCCACCACCGCCAGGGTGTCCAGCCGCAGCTGAACCTTCACCAGATCGGGGTAGAGCACCACGTCCTCCTGCACAGCGGCATAGGACAGGGTGGCCATGCCGCCGTACATCTGCCAGAAGGTCAGCGCCATCGGCCCGTAGCCGTGCTCCTCCAGAAAGCGCTGCGCCGCCTCCTTGCACTCCTCCAGGCCGTAGACCGCGGAAAACCCGGCGGTTTCCGGGAACATCCACAAAACCTGCCCGCCCTGCCGGGTCACGGCCAAATGCAGCGTGCCGTCCGCCTGTTCCACCCGCACACAGTAGGCGGGGATGGCGCCGCCGCTCTCCTGGGTGAAGGCAGCGTTCTCCGCCGGAGCGCCCGCAAACTCCGCCGCCAGGCGCAGGGCTTCCTCCCGGGTGATCTGTCCCTCTCCCAGGCCCCGGGGGGCGTCCTCGCTGACCACATCGCTGAAGGGGCCGTCATAGATCAGGGTGGGATACGCAATGCTCTCCGCCGCGCGTTCCAGGGGCCGCGCGCTTTCATCCGCATCCGCCATGTATACCGCCTCCCCGGCAAACCGCATATCGCCTGCTTCCATCTCCGCCTCCGCCTTCCGCAGGGCAAGGAGCAGGCTGTCGCACACGCCGCCCAGCTGCGCCAGGGTGCCCGCGTCCTCCGGGGAAAGGGCGGCTGTCCCCTTGGCAAGCAGGCTGTCGGCATAGTCGCTTAGCTGATTGCACAGCTTCACCGCGTCCCCCATGGCGCTGTGGGCCAGGGGCAGGGCGCTCAGCCCGCCCTGCACCGCCGCCGCGCCGCTGCCCACCCGGCTGATCAGCTGGGCGCTGCGCCCGGCATCCGCGGATACCAGCGCCTTGTCAATATCGGCGCGCACCTGCTCCATGCCCGCCAGGGCGGACATCAGCGTGCCCCGGCAGGCGTCCTCCAGCAGGCCGGCATTCCGGGCGCTTTCCCGCTCCGCCGTCACGGCATACGCTGCGGCCAGCACCGCGCACAGCGCCAGCAGGGAACAGAGCAGGATACAATGCTTTTTCTGCATGGAAACCCTCCCTATACCGCAAAGCTGTGGGCGCCGATGCTCAGCCGCACCTCCCGGGACCAGATCCAGCTGCTGGTGGCCGTGGCCGGGTTGTAGTAATAAATGCAGCCCCCGGTGGGGTCCCACCCCGCCAGGGCATCATTGGCCGCGCGGAGGGATTCACTGTCCGGCGTCAGCCAAATCTGCCCGTCGATTACACAGTCGAAGGCGCCCGTCTGAAAAATCACGCCGGAAATGGTGTTGGGAAAGGCCGCGCTCTTCACCCGGTTGAGCACCACCGCCGCCACTGCTACCTTGCCGGTGTAGGGCTCGCCCCGGGCCTCCCCGTGCACCAGCCGCGCCAGCAGATAGGTTTCGCTTTCGGTGGCCGCCGCCGGGCCGGAAGCGCCGCTTAGGGAAATGCCCAGGGCCGCCGCCGTGGCGCTGCCCACCACGCCGTCCGGCTGCAGGTTGTTGCGGCGCTGAAACCATACCACCGCGTCGTAGGTGGCCTGGCCGAAAACGCCGTCCTGGGCGCCGCTGTAATAGCCATACTGGGCCAGCTTGGCCTGCACCCGGTATACATCATCCCCCCGGGAGCCCCAGGCCACAGCCGCCTGCCCCCGGGCGGTGGTGAATACCAGCAAAAGAACTGCCGCGCACAGCAGCGCTGCCCATCGCCTCATCATGCATCCCTCCCGCCGTAGTATGCGCCGGAAGGCCGGATTTCATCAGCAGCCATTTGTCGAATACGATTGCTGCGTGCGCAAACAGGGATACGGACGGGGAGGGAAACGCTTCTCTTTTGAGCCAAAAGAGAAGCAGAAAACCTTCTTTTTACGCCGTAAAAGCAGCAACATCAAGCTGAAACAGAAGTGCACCCACCGCTTCCGGGCAGGCTGGCGAAGCCGGCCCTGCTGTGCGCAAAGCGCACAGCGAAAAACCGCCGGACAGACCGAAAAATAAACAAGTTTATTTTTCCGGCTGGCCTGCGGTTTTTCTTTTGCCCGGAAGCTCTCTTGACAACACTTAAATTTCAGGCGCAAATTGTTTGTTATCGCGTCCAAGCCGGTTCGCCGGCCGGCTTCTTTGCAGCTTTCTTCCCCGGGAAGAAAGCGCGTATCCTTTCCCCGCCGCCTTCTCTCACGGGCGCAGAAAGGCGTCATAGGCAGCGCGGATGCCCGGGCTATAATCCGCCTGGGCGATCACGGCGGTCATATACAGTCCTTCGGGGGGCTGATGCAGCGACAGCACAGGAATGCCGGCGGCGGACAGGGCGGCGGAAAACCGCGCGGCGCCCTCTGCGCGGCCCAGGCCGCTGCCCACCACGGACAGGGCGGCCAGATGCTCCTGGCGCCGGAGACGCTGCGCCGTCTCCGTCAGGGCGGCGGGCAGAGCATCCGGGCTTTTCAGCAGCAGGCAGAGAGCATCCTCGTCCGCGGCCAGCCGCAGCAGATTCCCCGGCGCCGCCAGTGCCTCCGCCGCCAGCTTCCAGCCGCCGTTCAGGCATTCCGCCCGCAGCAGGGATACCTCCTGCAAGCCGGTAACGCCGATGGCCGCCGGGCGCTCGGCAGGGCCGAAAGCGGCGTGAATCCAGGTGCCCGGGTGGCGGGGCTCCGCGCTGGAGCGGATGTTCAGGGGGATCCCCGCCTGACGCACCGGGGCCACTGCGTCCTCATGGAGTACCCGGGCGCCCAGGCGGGAAAGCACCCGCAGCTCCCCGTAGCTCATATCGGCGATGCACCGGGCATCGGGCACCAGGGCAGGGTCCGCGGCAAACACGCCGCGCACGTCCTTCCAATTCTCATATACGTCGGCATTCACCGCGGCTGCGGCCAGCGCCGCCGTAACATCGCTGCCGCCCCGGGGAAAGGTGTGTACCGTGCCCTGCCCGTCCGCGCCGTAAAACCCGGGCAGCACGCAGCCCGGCAGGCGGCCCAGGGCCTTGCGCAGCAGGGACAGGGTTGCGTCGGCCTGCAGGGCGCCCGCGGCGTCAAAGCGGATAACCTCCGCCGCGTCCAGCAGAGGCAGCTGCAGGTATTGGCTGAAAAGCCCCGCGCAAAGCCACTCGCCCCGGCTGGCGGCCCAGGCCGCCGGCGCGCCGGCTTGCAGGCCCTGATATACCTGCCGCAGGGCATCGTTGGGCGGGGGCAGCCCCAGCTGCTCCGCAATCTGCCGGAAGCGCCCCGCCGCCCGGTCAAACAGATGGCCGAAGGGCTGTCCCGCCGCGGCGGCCGCCTGGCAGGCATACAGCAGATCGGTCAGCTTTTCGTCCCCGGGCTCCCGCCTGCCGGGGGCGCTGACAACCAGGATGCGCCGGTCGCTTTCCGCCCGGACGATCGCCCCCGCCTGCCGGAACGCTGCGGCATCGCACAGCGACGTGCCGCCGAATTTGCATACGCGCATGATTCCCCTCCTGAATACCGGGTCTTCCTTTACATTTTTCCCGGTTTTCCATATAATATAAGCGGGAATGCATGCAATTTTCCTTCCCGGGCCATCCTCTTTGCGGGAGGCCTTGCGATGGAGGAGCTTTTGCGTGCCATTCTGAAGGAGCTGCAAGGGGGCAATGACCCCCGCCGCCGGCTGCTGAATGCCTTTTTGTCCGGCGTGCTGCGGGGGGTGGGCGCCATGATCGGCTTTGCGGTCATCGGCACGGTGCTGCTGTATGCGCTGCAGTATGCCGCCCGGGCCAACCTGCCGCTGATCAGCGATTTTCTGGCCCGGGTGATCACCCTGGCGCGATTGAGGATGCAATGAAAAACAAGCGTTTGGTGCTTTCGGCCGCCGCCGTCCTTGCCCTGGACCGCGGGAGCAAGCTGCTGTGGGGGCAGGCCCAGCGGGTGCTGATTCCGGGGGTGCTGGCCCTGCGGGGCACCCGCAACACCGGCATGGCCTTCGGGCTGCTGGCCGGCCGCCCGGGGTTGCTGGCCGCCGCCGGGGTCCTGCTGTGCGCGGGACTGATCTGGCTGCTGCGCCGCCGCAAGCTGAACCGGCTGTGCCAGTATGGGGCGGGGCTGTTGCTGGGCGGGGCGCTGGGCAACTTGCTGGATCGCCTGGCGCTGGGTTATGTCATCGATTTCATCGACCCGGTGTTTCTGCACTGGTTCGTGTTCAATATCGCCGATGCCGGGGTCACCTGCGGCACGGCGCTGCTGCTGATACACATCCTGTTTGGAAAGGAAGAAAAGCACGTATGATCTACAAAACCGGCGACGGCACGCGGCTGGATGTGCTGCTGTCAGCAGGGGGAGAGGTGTCCCGCTCCCGGGCGGCGGAGCTGATTCGCCAGGGCGCGGTGACGGTGAACGGCAAAACGGAAACCAAGCCCTCCGCCAAGCCGGAGGCGGGGGCGGAGGTGGCGCTGACCCTGCCTGAGGTGCAGCCCGCCCGGGTGGAGGCCCAGGCGCTGCCGCTGCAGGTGCTGTATCAGGATGACCACCTGGCGGTGGTGGTGAAGCCCTGCGGCATGGTGGTGCATCCGGCGGCGGGCAACCCGGACGGCACGCTGGTGAACGCGCTGATGTACCATCTGGACCATCTCAGCGGCATCGGCGGGGAAATGCGCCCGGGCATTGTGCACCGGCTGGATAAGGATACCAGCGGCCTGCTGCTGGTGGCCAAGAATGACGCCGCCCACACCGCCCTTTCCGCCGCCCTGAGCCGCCGGGAAATGGAAAAGCACTATTACGCCGTGGTGGCGGGGGTGATGAAGGAGGACACGGGGGTGATTGACGCCCCCATCGCCCGCAGCCATACCGACCGCAAAAAAATGGCGGTGGACCCCAAGGGCAGGCCCTCCCGCACGGAATGGCGAGCGGTGCGCTGCTGGCCCGACCGCACGCTGCTGGACATCCACCTGATCACGGGGCGCACCCATCAAATCCGCGTGCACATGAGCAGCGTGCACCATCCCGTGCTGGGCGACCCCATCTACGGCTTTAAAAACATGCCCCGGGCGCCCCGGCTGATGCTGCATGCCTGGTCCCTGGCCTTCACCCATCCGGTCACCGGGGAGCGCATGACCTTCACCGCCCCGCCGGAGGCCTGCTTCGGCGTGCCGGAGGAACAAAAGTAACCGTGGACATTATGCCCGTTTTGTGGTATTGTTTTGCTAAGGAAACAGGATACAAAGGAGGAGCGGCATGAAGGGCATCATCCTGGCCGGAGGCGCCGGCACGCGGCTGTATCCGCTGACCCTGGTTACCAGCAAGCAGCTTTTGCCTGTATACGATAAACCCATGGTTTTTTATCCCCTGTGCACGCTGATGCTGGCGGGCATCCGGGATATTCTGATCATCTCCACCCCGGAGGATACCCCCCGGTTTGAGCACCTGCTGGGAGACGGCGGCCAATTCGGCATCCATCTGTCCTATCAGGTGCAGCCCACCCCCGGCGGGCTGGCCCAGGCGTTCACCCTGGGGGAGGGCTTCATCGGCGGGGATGCCTGCGCCATGATTTTGGGCGATAATATCTTTTACGGCAACGGCTTTGGCAAGCTGCTCCGCGCGGCGGCGGAGAATGCCGACCGCAACGCCCGGGCCACCATCTTCGGCTATTACGTGACGGACCCGGAACGCTTCGGCATTGTGGAGTTTGACGAAAACGGCAAGGTGCTGTCGGTGGAGGAAAAGCCGGAGCATCCCAAATCCAATTACTGCATCACGGGGCTGTATTTTTATCCCCGGGGCGTATCGGCCATGGCCCATCAGGTGCGGCCCAGCCCCCGGGGCGAGGTGGAAATCACCACCCTGAACGATATGTACCTCCAGCGGGATTTGCTGGATGTGCAGCTGCTGGGCCGGGGGTTTGCCTGGCTGGACACCGGCACCATGGACAGCCTGGTGGAGGCGGCGGACTTTGTGCGCATGATCGAGCGCCGGCAGGGCATCAAAATCAGCGCGCCGGAGGAGATTGCCTATAAAAACGGCTGGATTACCCGGGCGCAGCTGCTGGAATCGGCGGAGCGTTACGGAAAAAGCCCATACGGCCAGCATCTGAAGGCCGTGGCGGAAGGAAGGCTGCATTACTGATGAAAAAGCTGGAAACCGGCTTGCCCGGCGTGTATGTGATTGAGCCCCAGGTGTTTGGCGACCACCGCGGGTATTTTATGGAAACGTATAACCAGCAGGCCTTCCGGGCCCTGGGCATCGATGCGGTGTTTGTGCAGGATAACCAGTCCTTCTCCGCCCGGAAGGGCACGCTGCGGGCCATCCATTTTCAAAACGCGCCCTGGGCCCAGGCCAAGCTGGTGCGGGTCAACCGGGGGGCGGTGCTGGATGTGGCGGTGGATTTGCGCCGGGGCAGCCCCACCTATTGCCAGTGGACGGCGGTGGAGCTCAGCGCGGAGAACAGGCGCATGCTGTATGTTCCCCGGGGCTTTGGCCACGGGTTCAAAACGCTGACGGACGACGTGGAATTCTGCTATAAGGTGGATAACCTGTATAACAGGGAGAGCGACCGGGGCATCCGCTTTGATGACCCGGCCATCGGCGTGGAATGGGGCGAGGTGCGCCGCGAGCTGCTGAGCCAGAAGGACACCGTCAGCCCCCTGCTGGCGGACAGCGACTGCAATTTTGTGTACGGGGAAATATAATACAAAAATCCGCTCAAAAGCTTTCCTTTTCATCGGATTTTGGCATGAGGAGGCCTGGCCATGACCATTCTTGTCACCGGCGGCGCCGGGTTCATTGGCAGCAATTTTATTTTTCTCCAGCTGGAAAAGCATCCCCAGGACCGGGTGGTGTGCCTGGACGCCCTGACCTACGCGGGCAATCTTTCCACGCTGGCCGGGGTGATGGAAAACCCCAATTTCCGCTTTGTGAAGGGGGATATCTGCGACCGGGAGGCCGTTTTCCGCCTGTTTGAGGAGGAGCATCCCGAAATTGTGGTCAACTTTGCGGCGGAAAGCCATGTGGACCGCAGCATTGAGGACCCGGGCATCTTCCTGCGCACCAACATCCTGGGCACCCAGACCATGATGGATGCCTGCCGCAAGTACGGCGTTGCCCGGTATCACCAGGTTTCCACCGACGAGGTGTACGGCGATTTGCCCCTGGACCGGCCCGATTTGTTCTTCACGGAGGAAACGCCCATCCATGCCAGCAGCCCGTACAGCGCCTCCAAGGCCGGCGCCGATCTGCTGGTGCAGGCCTATCACCGCACCTTCGGCCTGCCCGCCACCATCAGCCGGTGCAGCAACAACTATGGCCCCTATCAGTTTCCCGAAAAGCTGATTCCGCTGATGATTGCCAACTGCCTGGCGGATAAGCCCCTGCCGGTATACGGCCAGGGCCTCAACGTGCGGGACTGGCTGTATGTGGAGGACCACTGCAAGGCCATCGATCTGATCATCCGCCAGGGCCGGGCGGGGGAGGTATACAACATCGGCGGCCACAACGAGATGCGCAACATTGACATTGTGCGCCTGATCTGCCGGGAGCTGGGCAAGCCCGAAAGCCTGATCACCTATGTGACGGACCGGAAGGGCCATGATATGCGCTACGCCATCGACCCGGCCCGGATCCACAGCGCCCTGGGCTGGCTGCCGGAAACCAGGTTCGCCGACGGCATCCGCAAAACCATCCGGTGGTATCTGGAGCACCGCGCCTGGTGGGAGGAGATCGTCAGCGGCGAATACCGCAATTACTATGAAAAGATGTACGGGAACAGATAAATGAAGGTTTTTGTAACGGGCGCGGCGGGACAGCTGGGCCATGATGTGGTGCGGGAGCTGGCCGCCCGGGGCCATGAAGCGGTGGGCAGCGACCGGGAGGCGGGCATCCCCCTGGATATCACCGACCGGGAAGCGGTGCGCGCCGTGCTTTCGGCCGTGCGGCCGGAGGCCGTCATCCACTGCGCCGCCTGGACGGCGGTGGACGCCGCGGAAGCCCCGGAAAACCGGGAGCGGGTGCATGCCGTCAACGGCCTGGGCCCCCGGTATATTGCGGAGGCGTGCCGGGAGCTGGGGTGCAAAATGCTGCACATCAGCACGGATTATGTGTTTGACGGCCGGGGGACGGCCCCCTGGACGCCCGATTGTACGGACTATGGCCCCCTGAGCGTATACGGCCAAAGCAAGCTGGAGGGGGAGCAGGCGGTGGCGGAGCTGCTGCAGCGGTACTTTATCGTGCGCATTGCCTGGGCCTTTGGACCCAACGGGGCCAACTTTGTGCGCACCATGCTGCGCCTGGCCCAGACCCACGATACCCTGCGGGTGGTGTGCGATCAGATTGGCACCCCCACCTACACCCCCGATCTGGCCCGGCTGCTGGCGGACATGGTGGAAACGAACCGGTACGGCATCTACCATGCCACCAACGAGGGCGGCTATATCAGCTGGTACGACTTTGCCTGCGAAATCTTCCGCCAGGCGGGAAAGAACGTGCGCGTCCTGCCCGTCACCTCGGCGGAATACGGCCAGAGCCAGGCCGCCCGGCCCATGAACAGCCGCCTGGATAAGAGCAAGCTGCCGCAAAACGGCTTTGCCCCCCTGCCGGACTGGCGGGACGCCCTGGGGCGCTATCTGAACATTTTACAGGAGACGAAGCAGCCATGAAAGCATTGATTCTCAATTCGGGCCTGGGTTCCCGCATGGGGGTGCTCACCAGCGAGCATCCCAAGTGCATGTCGGAAGTCTCCAGCAAGGAGACCATCCTCAGCCGTCAGCTGCGCCAGCTGGCGGAGGCGGGCATTGAGGAGGTGGTGATCACCACCGGCCTGTTTGACGGCGTGCTGGTGAACTATTGCCAAAGTCTGGAGCTGCCGCTGCATATCACCTTTGTCAAAAATCCCATCTACCGGGATACCAATTACATCTATTCCATCTACTGCGCCCGGGAGGCGCTGGATGACGACCTGCTGCTGATGCACGGGGATTTGGTGTTTGAAAACGAGGTGCTGGACCGGGTGCTGGCCTTCCCTGGCAGCTGCATGACGGTGAGCGGCACCGCGCCCCTGCCCGAAAAGGATTTTAAGGCGGTCATCCGGGAGGGGAAAATCGAAAAGGTGGGCATTGAGTTTTTCACCGACGCCCTGGCGGCCCAGCCCCTGTATAAGCTGCAGCGGGCGGACTGGCAGGTGTGGCAGGCGGAGATTGCCCGCTTCTGCGAGGCGGACAACCGCAAGTGCTATGCGGAAAACGCCCTCAACCAGGTGTCCGGCGATATGGATTTGCGCCCCCTGGACGTGGAGGATTTGCTGTGCAGCGAGGTGGATAACCCCGCCGACCTGGCCGTGGTCAGCGCCCGGCTGAAGGAAGTGGAAAGCCGCACGGTGTATATGTGCTTTGCCTCGGATATTCTGCACAGCGGGCACATTGCCATCCTGCGCAAGGCCCAGCGCCTGGGCCGGCTGATCATCGGCGTGCTCAGCGACGAGGCCATTCTGGGCTACAAGCGCTTCCCGCTGGTGCCCTTTGCCGAGCGGAAGCTGATGATGGAAAACCTGGCCGGCGTGTATCGGGTGGTGGAGCAGCGCACCCTGAGCTATCGGGAGAACCTGCTGCGCTACAAGCCCAGCATTGTGGTGCATGGGGACGACTGGGTAACCGGCTTCCAGCGGCCCATCCGGGACGAGGTAACCCAGGTGCTGGCGGGCTACGGCGGCAAGCTGGTGGAGTTTCCCTATGCCCGGGATGATAAGTTTAAGGAGCTGGGCAGCAGCATCCGCGCCAACCTGGCCATGCCGGATGTCCGCCGGGGCCGCCTGCGCCGGGAGCTGGAGATCAGCGGGCTGATCACCGCCATGGAGGCCCATGACGGCCTGACCGGCTTGGTGGTGGAAAACACCGTGGTATACCAGGAGGGCGGCGCTCACCAGTTCAACGCCATGTGGGTATCCAGCCTGTGCGACAGCACGGCCAAGGGCAAGCCGGACATTGAGCTGGTGGATATGACCAGCCGCTTCCGCACCATTGAGGATTTGATGGAGGTGACCACCAAGCCCATCATCTTTGACGGCGACACCGGCGGCAGGACGGAGCATTTTGTCTATACCGTGCGCTCCCTGGAGCGCCTGGGCGTATCCATGGTGATCATTGAGGACAAGACGGGCCTGAAAAAGAACAGCCTGTTTGGCACCGAGGTGCAGCAGACCCAGGACAGCATTGAGGAGTTCAGCGCCAAGATTCGCGCGGGCAAGCGTGCCCAGAAAACCAAGGAGTTTATGATCTGTGCCCGCATCGAAAGCCTGATTCTGGAGCGGGGCATGGAGGATGCCCTGGAGCGGGCCTTCGCCTTCACCGAGGCCGGGGCCGACGCCATCATGATTCACAGCCGCAGGAAGGACCCGGCGGAGATCTTTGAGTTTGTGGAAAAGTTCCGCGCCCGGGACGCCGCCACCTATCTGGTGGTGGTGCCCACCAGCTTCAACTCCGTCACCGAGGAGGAGTTCAAGCGCCGGGGCGTGAACGTGGTGATCTATGCCAACCAGCTGATGCGCGCCGCGGTGCCCGCCATCCAGAACGCCGCCAAAATGATCCTGGAAAACCACCGCGCCCAGGAGTGCGACAGCATGCTGATGCCCTTCCAGGAGATCATCCGCCTGATTCCCGAGGAGGAGTAACGGGGACGCAACGAGGGGGGAGGAACGCTTCTCTTTTGAGCCAAAAGAGAAGCAGAAAAGCCCGTTTGTCGCCGTAAAAGTAACAATAGCAAACTGAAGCAGGAGTGAGTCCGCCGCTTCCGGGCCGGGCGGCGGAGCCGCCCAACCTGTGCGCAAAGCGCACAGGGAAAAGCCAGAAAAATTGCCGAAAAACAAGCTTGCTTGTTTTATCGGAATTTTCCTGGCTTTTCTTTTGCCCGGAAGCTCTCTTGGCGCCTCTCAACTTCCAGGCGCAAATTGTTTGTTGTCGTATTCAAGCCGGTTCGCGGGTTGGTTTCTTTGCAGCTTTCTTCCCCGGGAAGAAAGCGCGTACCCCCTCCCCGTTTCAATTCTGCCTGCCGGTTTCATCCTTTAGACGACAAATAGCATGGAAGTGAAACAGCATCAGAGGTTTGGAAGGAAACGGCTGTTATTTTGCGCGGCTCTGGCTGATCTGCTGCATCAGCTGGGATTCCGTTTCGCCGTCCCGCACCCGGCGGGCGGCCACGATGCGGCGCTGATCGTCGTTATCCACGCAGGTAACCAGCACCAGCAGCTGATCTTCGGGGGAGACGCTGACTTCATTGGTGAACGGGGAAGCATTGATCAGCGATTCAATCATCTGCTGCCGCTCCCCGGCGTTTGTGGATGTGAAGGCGAAGAAGTCGATATAGTGGTCGTAGTTCGCCGTCATGCCGATGATTCCGGTGGCAAACACCACATAGCGGCCGCTTTCATACATGCTGTCAAAGGTGATCATGGGGTTTTCGCGATAATACGCCACGTTTTCATATCGCCGCAGGCTGCCGAACATGGCGCCGCTGCGCATGTTGTGGCCATAGATCAGCAGCGTGTACGGGCGGGTTTTCATGGAGACCGCCGCGTCCAGGAAAAGCGCGCCGTTGGCGTTGGTTTTTCCCTTGGGGTCATGATCCAGATAAAAGATGTTGTCCCGCTGAACAACGGTTTCATCCAGCATGCCCTTGATGGTGAGCCAGCCCACGGCATCCGGGCATTCCAGCCGCAGGGTTTGAAAGCGCAGGCTGGGGGTTGCTTTGGGATTGGTGGGATATGTAACGGCCTTCAGCTTCTGGGTGGGGGAATAGGTGGAGGCCAGCAGCACGGGGGTGGGCCCCGCATCGGTGGGCGCGGCGCTGCCCGGCACGGTGGCGGCGGCAACGGCAGGGACAGCGGCTGTCCCGACGGCCGCTGTGAAAGCGGGGGCAGGGGTTTCCGTTGGCTGCTGTTCCGCCAGCACGGCCTGCGGGGGCTCGGTTTCCGGCAGCGGGGAATAATACAGGGTGCGCAGCTGCTCGTTGGTTTTTCTTGAAGCAATCAGCGCGCTGCCATAGCCAATCAGCTTGACCAGACAGAAAATAATCATGCCCGTCAGCGCGAAAACCAGCACGATTTTCCCCCAGGGCAGCTGCCCGGAGGATTTATACCGGTAACGGCGTCCGGCCTTTTTCCGGTCTGGTTTCCATTGCATGAGAGCCTCCTGAGAAAACAGACCATAGCAGCCGATTGCTGATATGGCCTGTTCATATCTGGCTGTGTCAGGCTTCCTTCCGGCGCCTGCGCTTGAGGATGATTGCGGCAATTCCTGCTGTGCCCAGCAGGCCAAGACCCATGTAGAAGATGGGGTTGTCAACATCCTGCGTTTTGGGTACCTTGTAGTTGATGATGGTGCCGCCGTTATAGCAGCCGTTGGTGCGGGAGGCATAGGCGCCCACGTTTTCGTACCGTACCATGTAGCCCTTGGCCGGGGTTTCCACGATGTAGCAGCCCTTGATATCCTCTGTTGCCTGGAACCAGGCTTCATACCGCCATTCGTTCTCACTGACGATGATCTTGTCAAACAGCTTGTGCCGCTGCGAGCCGTCATCGTTGTACATCACCCAATCGATGCTGTCTTCATGGTCACCCTGCCAGCGCTTGGTGAAGGAGAAGAATTGATCATAGGGCGCCGTGGAGGGGCCGGGAACGAAGGGAACAGGGGTAACAGTCTCCTCGGGCGGCTGGGTTGTCTCTTCGGGCGGCGGCGTGGTTTCCTCAGGAGGCGGCGTAGTCTCCTCGGGCGGAGGCGTAGTCTCTTCGGGAGGCGGCGTAGTCTCTTCGGGCGGCGGCGTGGTCTCTTCGGGCGGAGGCGTAGTCTCTTCCGGAGACGGCGTAGTCTCCTCAGGCTGCGCGACCGTGTTGGTGAAGCTCAGCTGCTCCGGCTTATACGGCTCCGTATCGCCGACGGTGAGAATGTACTGAACGATATCATCCGCGCCGTAGTACGGCGTGATGGTGACCTGATACGCGGTTGTATCGTACTGAACGGTTTCGGTATCCTCATTGTCCAGACGCACCGTATAATGGAAGGCAAACATGCCTTTGCACAAAACGGAGAGGGTGCCTTCCACGCCGTCCTTCAATTCGACGGAATCGACGGTGTTGCCGTCCGCATCCACCAGAACGGCGGTGCAGTCTGCGCCATTTGCAATAACAGGGATTTCCGCAAGCACAGATTCCTCTGCCTGCGCACAGCTGAAGGCCAGCAAAATTGAAAGCATGCAGGCAATCATCCATGCTATGTGCCGTTTTGCTGCAATAAACCGCATCTTTTTTCTCTCCTCTGTTACTGCTCATTTTCCCCGGGCGTGATCATGCCGAATACGATCAGCCGGGACAGTTCTGTTTCGCCGGTACAGGTGGACAGGGCAACAATTTTGCGGCCCGGTTCATATCCGGCATTGATGACGGCGTTTTCGTCAATGTAGGCCAAAATCTCTTCAATGGTCCGGTTGGCGGGGTTGAAAACCGTCTGGTCCAGGGCGTTTCCCCAGGCAACCGCAAACAGGGAAATGCCGTAGGTGCCGTTCCGGGTGGCAATCCAGCCCGTTCTGTGGCCGTTGAAGTAAGCCTCCGACGTGAACAAATCCAGGGAACCAAACATGGCGTAGTGTTCCATGTGGTGGCCGTAGATCATGGAGTAATCGTCCAGCAGATCCGGACTGTTCCGGTAATCCAGAAAAATGGATCCGCTGATCCGAAAGTCTCCGTGGGGGTCTTTGTTGAGGTACTCGTAGTTGTCTGTGCCCTGCATGACCGGGTAATCGATGTAGGAATTGTCAATGCAGAGCCAGGCGGACTGCCCGTTCAGGGCAACCCAATCCTCCTCCTGCTGCCCGGACCGAACCTCCGGCGCGGGCTTGTACGTAAGCAGGGAAGGGTCGTCGGCGTTCCTGTAAATGCGAAGGTTGTCCCACAGGGAGTACCCGCTGATCAGCACAAGCAGGATGCAAACGATCAAAACAACTGTGTTCAGGATTGCGTCCAGGATCCTGCAAATCCGGGCAGTCATTCTTTTCAAAGCGCGTCCTCCTGCGCCGGGCGGAAAACCGGGCCCGCGGGCCTGTTTTTGCCGGGGCGCCGCTGCCGTTTAACCGGCGGCGTCCTCTTTCCTGCGCCGGCCGGCCAGAAGGGCCGCTGCCAGGGCCGCGGCAGCCAGGATGCCGATGACGGAAGCGCCGGTGGGCAGGCTGACGCCGGTGGGCGTGATCTCAGGCTTTGCGTTGGTGAAGGTGACGGTGGCCGCGCTGTCCAGGGCAGTGTCCGTTACGGTGCCATCCTGCGCCGCGGTGTTTGTAACGCCCTGCGTATCCCCGGACACCTCGGCGCTGACCATGTAGCCGGCGCTGGAGGATGCATCCTCCACCACCGTATAGGCGATACCCGTGGTGATGTTGCGGATGACGATGGATTGCCCGTGCTTCAGGTAAAAATCCTGGGCGGCGGTTGTTCCGGCCGCGGTGATGGAGGCAGGGTTGGTATGGGTTTCGCTGTCATATACCGTTGCCTGGGTGGCAGCTTCCGCGTTGGTCAAATCCACGGGATACACCGTGCCGTTCACCGTGCTGCTCAGCGTTACGCTGAACCGGAAATACTGCTCCCGGGAAGCCTGGCTGCCGGATACGGTTTTCGCAATCGTCAGATCGCTGCGGTTTTTCGGGTACTGGTCCGTATACGCGCTGTCCTTGGTGGAGGAGCCGGGGGCGTTGGAGACGGCCACGGCGGTTGCGCTCAGCTTCCCGTCCGCGTCGTTTTCATCGGAGATATAGACGTCGATGAACTTGGAGGGGTCGTCATTGGTGGCTGCGTCGGCGTCGGAGCCCGACTTGGCCTTGGTGAGCGTGTAGCGGTATATGCCGGGCTCGCTGAAAACCACGCCGGAGAAATTCACGGTGATGGTATCGGTGACGGTGCTGCCATTTTCAACGGAAGCGCGCGTAACATCCGCTTCCGTCTTGGCGGAATAATCCAGCACGGCGCTGGCGCCGGCCGCCGCTGTGCCCACCTGCACGGTGGGGGCGCCCGCAACGGCGCTGACAGCGCCGATGGAAACAATCTCCGGCGTCTGGCTGATGCTGTAGGTATAGATCAGGGCCGGAATGGGCGTATCCTGCCATTGAAGCTGCAGCGTCTCGGAAAGCAAAACGGTATCCAGCGTGTTTCCGCCCGCTCCATTCACCGGCTTATAGGCGCTGGCGGCGCCGGCCGGCAGGGCCGCCGTTCCCAGCGCCAGCATGAGGGCCAGCATGAAAAGGATTGCTTTTTTCATGGTTATCCCGCTTCGTTCCTTTCTGTGTTGCATGCGGCGCATTCGCGCCGATGAAATAAAATCATATTCCCCGCCTGCGGAAAACGTAAACGACCTTTCCCAGCAGGTCGCTTTCCTTCAGCTCGCCGAAGGTGCGGCTGTCCACCCCGATGGTGCGGTAGTCATCCAGCACAAAGACGCCCGTTTCCTGCATGGTATAGGGGAAGGAAATGCGGCTTCCCTCCGCCGGCGCGGTGGGATAGAAAACGCTTTCCACAGGGCTGGCGCCGTTGATCAGCAGCCCGTCCGGGCCAGTGATCGTCAAGGTGTTTTCTCCCAGCGCCACGATGCGGCTCAGCGCCTTTTCCCCGGAGTCCGGATTGCGGTAGGCCACCACATCGCCCACGCGGTATCTGTCCAGCTTGTAGGTAACCGCCACATCGCCGTCCATGAGGAAAGGATACATGCGGTTGCCCTGCTGAATGTGCACCCCCATTACAAAGAGGAACAGCGCAGCCAATACCCCGCCGATCAGCGCCAGCTTGATCAGAAGCTGGGCCACAGGGCCCGCGTGCCGCCGCGTGGCGCGGGGCTTGCGCGGAGCCGATGCTTCGCCGGGAGAAGGCTCACGGTTGCTCATGGCAGTTTCCCTCCCTGAAATTGATCAGGGGCTCCGTGAATCCCCTTGTTTGAAACATCCGGACATAAAGGCGCCTACGCGGAAATTGCAATAAATATCCATTGGGCAGTATACCATATAATGTGTTAAAAATCTACCCCTCCCCCCTAAAAATTGAAATTTTTTTGACAAAAAAATGAAGAAAAACCGTCGGAAAATCGAAAAAAACACAAGTGAAGAACAAAGCACAGCAAAAGCCATACTAATATATTATGCATCCGTCAGCAACCGGACGCGCAAATGGAAAATTGGAGGGGAGGAGAGCGAACGGGGGATCTTCTCTTTTGAGCCAAAAGAGAAGCAGAAAACCCCATTTGCCGCCGTAAAAGCAACGACAGCAAACTGAAACAGGAGCGCCGTCCCCCGCTTCCGGGCAGGCCGGCGAAGCCGGCCTTGCTGTGCGCATGCGCACAGCGAAAACCAGCGCCAGACCGGAGAAAATGAGCTAGCTCATTTTTCCGGACTGCCGCTGGTTTTCTTTTGCCCGGAAGCTCACATGGCGGCATGCAAGTTGCAGGCGCAAATTGTTTGTTATTGCGTCCAAGCCGCATCGCCGGCTGGCTTCTTTGCAGCTTTCTTCCCCGGGAAGAAAGCGCGTATCCCCGCCCCATCCAATGCATAACTAATACTAAACCCCGTCTAAAATATTGAATCTATGGGTGTCTTTTCCGCCCTGGCGTTGCTTCATTCCGATCAACGTAGCGCTGCTACGCCTCCCTTCATTCAGCTTAGCCAGGACGAAAATTCAGCCCATATCTTTCAATCTTTTAGACGGGATTTATATAAACAAAAAGCCCCCAAAAGCGGGGCGCTGAAAAACGGACGCGAACCGGGGCGCGGCGTCATTGCGGGGAGGCCAGGTCCAGATATTCCTCCAGGCAGAGGTTCTTTTCCTGCATCACCCGGCTGTGCTCAACGCCCACATAGCGGATGTGCCAGGCCTCGGCCAGAAAGCCGGTGATATCCTCCTTGTCCTTTTGGTAGCGCACGATGAAGCCGTAATCCCAGCAGTGGGCATGCAGCCATTTGCACTGGGGCGTGCTGATGAAAGCCTCGGTGTTGGGCACGGTCATATCGAAGGCCAGGCCGGTATGGTGCTCGCTGGTGCCGGGGTCCGCCACCGTTTTGCGGGCGGCGCTCAGGGCGCTGGAGCGGCTGAGGCCGTTCTTTTCCATATAGTTTTTTACGTTGGATTCCAGAATGTCCTGCTGGTCCTTGTAGCTGCGGTAGGCGGCGCTCACCTGCCAGTTGGTGACGCCGTCCTCCTTGGCGGCGGCCAGCATGTCCATCAGGGCGTCCACCGCCTCGCGCACGCCCTGGGTGTTTTTATACTTGATCTTCACCAGCGCGCTGTCGCAGTAATCCGACATCCGCACCAGATCGGCGGGGACAAAGTCCTTGTCGATGGGATGATCCTTGTTCACCAGCAGGGGCAGGCTGTCCGCCAGCACGGCAATGGCCTCCGGGGTGGGGGTGATCACAATCTGCTTGGCGCTGTCCGAATACAGGGCCCGCAGCGTCTTTTCCCCGGCGATGCCGTCGGCGTCCAGCCCGTGCTGGCGCTGGAACACCGTCACCGCGCTTTTGGTGCCCTTGCCGTAATCGCCGTCCACCTCGCCGGTATAAAAGCCCAGCTCCTGCAGGCGGGTTTGCAGCCGCGTCACCGCGTCCCCCCGGGAGCCGCTTTGCAGGGTGGAAAGATCGGGGGTGGGAGAGGGCGTGGGGGTGGGCACAAAAACCTGGGCGCCGTCGCTGTACAGCAGGGCCAGGGTGGTTTCCCCGGCGATGCCGTCGGCGTCCAGCCCGTGCTGGCGCTGGAAGGCCTCCACCGCCCCGCGGGTGCCGCCGCCAAACTGGCCGTCCACCTCGCCGGCGTAGTAGCCCAGCTCCCGCAGGCGGGTTTGCAGCTCCTGCACCTCAACGCCTACGGAGTTCATCTGAAACAGCCGGGGCGTGGGAGTGGAGGTGGGGTAGGCCGGATCCTCGGTGATGCGCACGGTGCGCGGCGTGATGGAGGGCGTGGGCGTGATGGCCGCCGCCCGCCTGTATTCCTGCCGGCTTGCCAGTGCTGCCGCGCCCACCCAAAGAATGGCGCCGATCAGCCCTGCGATCACCACCATGCCCAGGGTGGAAATGCCGCCGTTTTTTTTCATCAGAACAGTACCTCCTGCGTCATAAACGCAATTGCAGTATACCCTGTTGGCAATCTGCTGTCAACTTTCGAAGGTTTCCAGCCAGCTTTCAATCTCCTCCGCTGTGCGGAAGCCCAGCCCCAGGTGTACGGTATCCCGCAGGTTCTCCGGCAGATCGGCCAGCGGGATATCCAGCTGGGTGCGCAGGGCGTAGCCGTCGCCGTATTTGTTTTCATAAATGCCCAGCACCCCGGCGCCGTCGGGCAGCACCACCAGATGCTCCGGGCAGTACAGGGCAAGGCTGCGGCTCATCTGGATTTCGGCGGGGGAGAAGCTGGTGATATCCCAATCGGGAAAGGCCTGCTGCATCTGCTGCAGGGTGCAGCCCTTGTATTCCTTGTCCGCCCGCACCCGGCGCACCACCTCGTGGCCGCAGCGGGTGTAGCGCAGGGCTTGAATCAGGGCGCAGTCCTCCTCCACGGTTTCCCGGGTGCGGCTGGCCGTGCTGGCGGCAGGGGCAAAAAACGCCGCCGCGGCCAGCAGCACGGCAGCCCCCGCGGCGACAAAAATAAGCATGCGTCCCCGGCGGGCCGGCCGGCTCTGTTTGTTTTCCATGATCATACACCTCCCATGGCAGTATGCCGCAATTTTCGTTGCCTCATACGGCCGGTTATGGTAAAATAATAAAGATGCTTCGCCCTTGCCGGGACGGGGCAGAACGGAATGAGAGGTACAGGAATGGAAAAGAAAGCTGTTTTGTTTGATCTGGACGGCACGCTGGTCAACTCCCTGCCGGATATTGCGGACTGCATGAACCAGGCCCTGGCGCTGCACGGCCTGCCCGCGCATCCCCTGGCGGCCTATAACCACATGGTGGGCAACGGCGCGGCCATGCTTGCCCGGCGCGCTGTAGGGGAGGCCCATGCGGAGCTGGCGGAGGCGGTGCTGCGGGATTACAGCCCCCGCTATGCCGCGCATTGCTACGACGCGTCCTGCCTGTATGACGGCATTGCGGAGATGCTCAAGGCCCTGCGGGCCGCCGGGCTGCGCCTGGCGGTGCTGTCCAACAAGGACGATCCCGATGTGGCCAGCGTGATCGGGCATTATTTTGAGGACGCGCCCTTTGAAATCCTCCGCGGCCGCCTGCCGGGCGTGCCGCTGAAGCCCAATCCGGCCGCCGCCCTGGACATTGCCCGGGAGATGGGCCTGGAGCCGGGGGAATTTTGGTATCTGGGGGATACGCCGGTGGATATGCAAACCTGCCGGGATGCCGGCATGGACTTTATCGCGGTAAGCTGGGGCTTCCGCTCCGAGCAAGAGCTGCGGGAAGCCGGCGCCGCCCGCATTGCCGCCACGCCGGAGGAGGCGCTGGGGATGATGCTGCGGGGCGAGGGCTGAAAGCGTCCGGGGGCTTTTGATAAAAGCATGCAAGCGCTGCGGCTTGTATAAACAGAAATTGCCCCGGCGGCAGAAGGGAGAAAAGAACATGCGCGCAGTCATTCAGCGGGTCACCCATGCCAGCGTATCGGTAAACGGCAAACCGGTGGGCGCTATCCGCCAGGGGCTGATGGTGCTGCTGGGCGTGAAGGCGGGCGATACCGAGAAGGACGCCGATTATCTGGCGGATAAAATTGTGAAGCTGCGGATTTTTGAGGATGAAAACGGCAAGATGAACCGCGCCGTGCGGGACATCGGCGGCAGTATCCTGTGCGTCAGCCAGTTCACCCTGCTGGGGGACGCCCGGGGGCAGAACCGCCCCGGCTTTACCCAGGCGGAGGCGCCCGAGCGCGCCAACGAACTGTATCAGCGCGTATGCCTGCGCATGCGCGGGCAGGATGTTCCGGTGGAAACGGGGGTTTTCCGGGCGGATATGCAGATTGAGCTGTGCAACGACGGCCCGGTAACCATCCTGCTGGACAGCGAAAAAAACTTCTGACGAGGCCAAAATGCTCAACATTCAAACCCTGGCGCTGGGGGCGCTGCAAACCAATTGCTATATCGTGTGGCAGGAGGACCCGGATACCGTGGCCGTGATCGATCCCGGGGACGGGGCGGAGGAGCTGTCCGCCGCGCTGGCGGGGAAAACGGTGGCGGGGGTGCTGATTACCCATGCCCATTTTGATCATATCCTGGGGCTGCCTGCCCTGGCGGGCGCGCCCATCTATGTGCATGCCCTGGACGCCGCCGCCATGACGGACGATGCCTTAAACTGCGCCGATTGGCGGGCGGAGCATCCCCGGATTCCCGCCACGCATACCGTACAGGAGGGGGATGTGATCCCGCTGGCGGGCATGGCGTTTACCGTGCTGCATACCCCGGGCCATACCCCGGGCAGCGTATGCTATCAGTGCGGGCAGCAGCTGTTCACCGGCGATACCCTGTTTGTGGGCGGCTACGGCCGCACCGATTTGCCCGGCGGCAGCTGGCCGCAGCTGGCACAGTCCCTGCGCCGCCTTATCCAGCTGCACGGCGCGCGCATCTATCCGGGCCACGGCGAGGGCGGTGTGATCGCATGACGGGCGTTTCCCTGTATACCCGCGCGCCCGAGCTGTCCAACGATATGGCGGAGGTGCTGCGCCTGTTCCTGGGCGGCATTTCCCTGTATGTCAACCAGCCGGGGGGCGATTTTTCCATCACCCATACGGAAGCGGAAACGGAAGGCGTGCGCGTTGTCCGGGTGACGGACGGCGCCCATATCCACGAAACCCGGGAGGCCATTACCGGCGATGCCGTGGTGGATAAGCGCCTGCGCCGCCGCCAGGCCAAGCTGGGCGTGTATCAGGTGATGAAGGCGCGCACGGGAACCACCCCGCCCTGGGGCAGCCTGACGGGCATCCGCCCCACCCGGCTGCTGTATGCCAACCTGGAAAAGGGCAGGACGATGGACGAAGCCGCCGCGGGGCTGCGGCGGGTGTTTGACGTGAGCGCCGAAAAGACAGAGGTGCTTTGCCGCATTGTGGCGGTACAGCGGGAAATGACCCTGCCCGCCGACGACGAGGCGGATATCTATATCGGCATTCCCTTCTGCACCACCCGGTGCGCGTATTGCAGCTTCCTGTCCGGGGAGGTGGGCAGCGGAAAACTGCTGGCGCCCTACGTGGAAGCCCTGTGCCGGGAAATCGACGCGGTACAGGCGCTGCTGAAGGATACCGGGCTGCGCCCCCGGGCGTTCTATATGGGCGGCGGCACGCCCACCGCTCTGCCGGCGGATCTGCTGCGCCGGGTGCTGAGGAAGGCCGCGCCGCTGATGCAGCCCTGCCGGGAAATCACGGTGGAGGCGGGCCGCCCCGATACCATTGACCGGGAAAAGCTACAGGCGCTGCTGGAGGCCGGGGTATCCCGCATCAGCGTGAACCCCCAGACCATGCATGACGAAACCCTGGCCCGCATCGGCCGCAGGCACACGGCGGCCCAGACCGAGGCCGCCTTCCGCCTGGCCCGGCAGATGGGCTTCCATCACATCAATATGGATTTGATCGCCGGCCTGCCCGGGGAGGATTTATCCATGTTCCGGCAAACGCTGGCGTGGGTGGGCGGCCTGGCCCCGGAAAGCATGACGGTGCACACCCTGTCCATCAAGCGCAGCAGCCTGCTGCACCTGTGGCAGGCCCAGCTGCCCGAGGGGGAGATGGTGGCGGACATGGTGCGCGCCGGGGCAGAGGCCGCCCGGAGCATGGGCATGCGGCCCTATTATCTGTACCGCCAGAAGTATATGGCGGGCAACCAGGAAAACGTGGGCTATGCCCTGCCCGGCCAGGAATGCCTGTATAACGTGGATATGATGGAGGAAACCGCCCATGTCATCGCCTTGGGCGCCGACGCGGCCAGCAAGCGGCTGTTCCCGCGGCAGGGCTTTATCCGCCGGGCCTACAACGTAAGCGATATCTGCCAGTACATCCAGCGCGTGGAGGAGATGGCCCAGCGCAAGCGCGCGCTGTTCCTCGGCGGCGGGGAATGATATGGGACGGAACAGGGGAACGGACGGGGGCTCTTCTCTTTTGAGTCAAAAGAGAAGCAGAAAACCCCGTTTGTTGCCGTAAAAGCAGCAAACACAAACTGAAACAGAAGCGCCGTTCCCCGCTTCCGGGCAGGCCAGCGAAGCTGGCCTGGCTGTGCGCAAAGCGCACAGGGAAAAACCGCCGGACAGACCGAAAAACAAACGAGTTTGTTTTTCCGGCTGGCCTGCGGTTTTTCTTTTGCCCGGAAGCTCTCCTGGCGCCTCTCAAGTTACAGGCGCAAATTGTTTGGTTTTGCATCCAAGCTGGTTCGCCGGCTGGCTTCTTTGCAGCTTTCTTCCCCGGGAAGAAAGCGCGTATTCCCCTCCCCGTCAAATTTCCCCTTGCGCAATGACCCTGATTTCCCCTATAATAAACATATATTTATAATTGGAGGAATTCCAGATGGACACCGCAACCGTTCGGCGCCGGGCCGCAGCGGCGCTTTGCCTTTTGCTCTGCATGGCTTGCTGCCTGTTTGCCATGGCGGAAACGTCCCTGGCCCAAACGGGCATCCTGAACGCCCCGCAGGTCAATCTGCGCGTGGCGCCCCATCGGGGCAGCGCCTCCCTGGGCCGGTATGACAAAAACCAGGAAGTGCTGGTGGAAGAAGCCGTAACGGTGGGGGATACGGCCTGGTATCAGGTGCGCATTGGGGACAAGGTGGGGTATATCCTGGCGGAACTGATCGATCTGCCGGAAAATCCCGAGGCAGCTTTCACCCCAGCGCCCGAAAACCCCGCAGCGATGTATACCGTGCCGCCCCAGCTGGCAGGGCGCAGCTTCCGGCAGGGCGATCATCACGCCGCCATCCTGCAGATCAAAGAAAAAATGCAGGAGCTGGGCTATTACCGCGCGGACGCGGCGCTGACCGACGGCTATAACGATACCATGGCCGAGCGCATCCGCCAGTTTCAGGAAAACAACGGCCTGCCGCAGACCGGGAAGATAGACGAGGATTTCCTGACCGCGCTGTATGGCCCGCTGCCGGTGGCCGCGCCGGAAACCGCCCCCTCAAGCACGGCCGCGCCGAAAAAGGATACCCGCAGCAGCGGCCAGAGCGGCGCCGCTTCCGCCCCTTCCCGCAGCGGCTCCTCCTCCGCCAGTCCCTACGTTGGCAACCGCAGCACCAGAAAGTTTCATCATGCCTGGTGCGCTTCCGTAAAAAAGATGAATGATTCCAATAAGGTACCGCTGGATTCCCGGGACGAAGCCATCCGGAATGGCTACCAGCCCTGCAAAAACTGTAAGCCCTGAAAACCGCCGCTGTGCCGCATTCCCCGGCCGCCTGCCGCCGATCGCGGTGATGGCGGGATGCCAGATGAAATTATATAGTGCATTATAAAAACCCGCCCTGCCGCAAAGCATTCCTTCGCGGCAGGGTGTTTCCATCAATTTGCGCTTTCTTCCTCCACCCGCCTCATCAATTCGCTCATCCTGATTCCCAGCGCCTCTGCGATGCGCCACAAAGTATCCACATTGGCGTTTTTCTCCCCGGTTTCGATTTCGCTCAGGTGGCTGCGGGCTATTCCGGCCAGGCCGGAAAGCACCTCCTGGCTCCAACCCTTCTTCCGGCGCAGGGTGCGGATAATCCGCCCGGTGATCTGGCTGTTATAGGGCATTTTTTCAACCTCCTGTTTTTCGTAAGGCATCGCCTCCATAACAGCCCGTGTTATTTTTGCGAATTTATCCTATCAAAAAAGCCCCGCATTCCTGTCTGCGAAGATCGACAGCATGCGGGGCTGCGCGTGGTATATTAAGGAAAACAGGAGGTGGGAAAATGAAAAAAGTGTTTGCCGCGTTGCTGACTGCAATCCTGATTCTTTGCGCAACTGCCTGCGCGGACAGCCTGAGCCTTTCATCCTGGACGGATGATCAGCTGCGCGCTGTCTATCAGGCCGTCCGGGCCGAGGCCGCCGCCCGGGGCTTGGTGCTGACGGAGGGCATCACCCTCACTGCCGGGCGCTATATCGTGGGGCAGGATGTTAAGCCCGGCACCTACCTGATTACCTGCGTTGCCACCGATGCAGACGCCTTTTCCGACGGTTTCAGCTCTCTGGGCTCCATGATGGACGGCCTGACCGGCAGCGGCGGCTCCTCCCTCACCGGTCTGTATTCCTCCCTCGGCTCGCTGTACGCCGCGCTGGACGAGGGCGCAAAAATTGAGGTGATCGGCGATTACGGCAGTGTGATCAAATCCGTGCAGCTCAAAAAAGGCGAATCGGCCTCCATCACCCTGGAGGGCAAAGTGGCGCTCAAAATCTCCGATGGCTCGTGTTTGCTGGAAACGCAATAAACCCAAACGGAAAGCATAAAGCAGAGGCCACGCACCTCTGCTTTTTATACTGTTTATCGTCAAAAAAACTACAAACAAAAGTTGTGCGGGGAGGGGGACGAATGGGGGATCTTCTCTTTTGAGTCAAAAGAGAAGCAGAAAACCTTCTTTTAACGCCGTAAAAGCGACAAATGCAAACTGAAACAGGAGTGCCGTTCCCAGCTTCCGGGCGGGTCGGCAAAGCCGGCCCTGCTGTGCGCAAAGCGCACAGGGAAAAGCCTGAAAAATTACCGAAAAACAAGCTCGCTTGTTTTATCGGAATTTTTCAGGCTTTTCTTTTGCCCGGAAGCTCTCTTGGCGAC
>Ga0208297_1000789_pt1 | contig 46540 bp, 51 predicted proteins | sample LMS_cellobiose_e_FD_187367 | JGI IMG/M metagenome (GOLD analysis project Ga0208297, IMG submission 187367) | Rumen-fistulated moose microbial communities from Alaska, USA - LMS_cellobiose_enrichment (SPAdes) (version 2) | ecosystem: Host-associated > Mammals > Digestive system > Stomach > Rumen... | reverse complement strand
TCTTCGCAGAGCATAAGTCACCTCTTGGAGTATTGTTTTGGTCGACTCTATTCTACAAGATTTTCGTGATTTGTGCTCTTCTTTTTTTCCTTACCCCAATGTTTAGTATAGAACCGTTTTTTCAACGGAACGGCAAATGCCGTTCTTTTTTTGCACATGTCGGGATGGACAACTCCGAAGCATATGCAGCCCCCAAAGGTCATAGGGTGTAGCAAGACTTGCGGGAGGTATCATATGCCGATCATCGTGCTGACAAAGAAGAATCTGCTCGTGGGGCTGCTGGTGGTGGGGCTGCTGGCGGGGGCTGTGTTTTTGTTTTTCAAGCTGCGGCAGGCGCCGACGGAGCCCACGGCGGCGGCCATGGCCCCGGTGGAGAGCTATGAGCTGAACGTGCTGCCCATGAAGAACAGGGAACTGCCGGTCTATGCCGTGGGCCGGGACGATCAGCAGATCGCCCTCACCATCGACGCCGCCTGGGATGCAGACAAGACCCCTTTCATCCTGGATACCCTGGACAAATACAACGTGAAGGCCACCTTCTTTCTGTGCGGCGTGTGGGTCAAGCAGTATCCCGACTTCGTCAGGGAGATCGCCAAGCGGGGCCACGAGATCGGGAACCACAGCCTGACCCATCCCCACATGAACCGTATGGACGCCATCGCCATCCAAAAGGAGCTTTCCGATCTGGACGACATGCTGGAGGAGCTGACGGGCAAGCGCAGCACCCTCTTTCGGGCTCCCTTCGGGGAATATAACGACACGGTCATCCGGGCCGCCCACGAGGCGGGCTATGAGGTGATCCAATGGTCCCGGGACACGGTGGACTGGAAGCAGGATCGCAGCGCCCAGACCATTCTGGACGGCGTCCTGAAAAAGCTGCAGAGCGGCGACATCATCCTTTGCCACAACAACGGCTACAAGATCGAAACCTATCTGCCGGTGCTGCTGGAGACCGCCCAGCAGAAGGGCTTCCGCTTCGTCACCGTGTCGGAGCTGCTGCTCTCCGGGGAGACCTCTATCGACAACAACGGGGTGCAGCAGGTAAAAAAGCGGCCGTGAGCCGCAGGTGGGAAAAAGTGTCAGGGGCGTACTGCTAATGGGCCTTTCAAACATTAAAACAGAGAAGGGTTCGCATACCTTCTCTGTCATACTATTGTAGAGCAACTTAACGGTGCTTTATCGTAAGCCCCATCATGCCTATATGAGAGAAACGATCAAAGCAATAGCCGCTGTGAACACTAATATTGGTATCATAATAGGGACTAAACAACCGCCTCCGGTTAATATTCGTCGTGCCTTGTTTCGACGACCTTGCTTTGTTGTAGGAATTCCCGTTGCCTTTGCCACTTTCCTTTTCACATTAGTCACGCCTAGCAAGCGCTTCATACTGAATCCATATGTTTTTCTTCGAGCCATGTTGTTACTCCTTTAATCTTTTTCCGTTGGTTGAAGAGTATTGCGCTTATTAATCTCCTCCATTAAGCCCGCAGTAATGATGCCGGATGGAAGTGCTATGATCGCAATTCCGAAGACAGAAGAAACCATAGTTACAATTCTTCCGATTGTTGTTACCGGATAAATGTCACCGTATCCCATCGTTGTTAATGAAACCGTTGCCCAATATATAGCATCAAAAAACGTATTGAAAGTATCAGGTTCTGCATTAAAAATAACCAGTGCAGAAATCATCACATAGGCAATTGCAAGGAATCCAACAGTTATCAAAGGCTTTTTCGAATTCTTAAATACATTTTTGATTAGGTGGATACTCTTTGAATATCGAACGGCTTTGAAAATACGAAACACCCTAAACGTTCTAAACAGACGAAAAACTTTCAGCAAGCGGAAACTGCCGCTGATTATGCTCAAAGAGGGGAGAATACAAAGTAAATCTATCAACGCCATTGGTGTGATCGGATAAAGGACAAATGAAAGACCTCCTTTGCTCAGTTTATAGTCGGCTGTCAATTCTCGCAAAAGATAGTCAATGATAAAAATAACAACCGCGATTTTATCAATGATTACAAAGGCGGGGAGCTCCTCTTTAAAAGCCAGAGGAACAATACTCACAACAATTGTGATCATCATAAAGATATCATAGATGTTGCTAATTCGGTCAGATTCTTTTGCCGACTCAATAATCTCGAATACTCTTTTCCTAAATCTCATTTTTCTATCCTTTGATGACTTCTATAAGCAAATAATAACACAGGGACATTGCTAATTCAATCTTCTTAATCCGTTTATTTGCTTGTTGCAGGAATACTACTAGTGCTATATAATTTGTTATAGAAGGTTTGATACTTTATGAAAGACTGACATGGAGGAGGCGAAAGTATGGGACTTTTAGGTTTCTTAAGTGGAAAAAAAGAAGCAACTATATCTGTAAAAAACGAATTGAACAAACTCGTTGAACACTGGGGAAAAGATATTGACAAGCTAAACACTACTGATAGTGTTAGCACCTATATCAGTACCCTTGAGGATGCACTACTAACTGCAAAGAAGCTAGAAACTCTTGAAAACACATATGACTGGAAGCACGGAAAGTATAAGTGGAATGGTGGTGTTCAAAAAACACTAGAAAGCATGAATAGTAAAAAATCTCAAAATGAAAGGAATTTTATTGACCGCGCATATGAGAGATTAAAACGAGACTCTTTTAAAGTATCCACTGAAGCAAGTAAAGCAAAGAAAAGAGCACAGTTCTTTGCGGAATTGGAGCACTATTACGAATACTTCAATGATGATACGGTTGAATATATTAAGTCCTTGCAATAATCATCAATGATGAAACACAGAGCGATTTGGAGTAATACTCAAATCGCTCTTTACATTTGTATCAAATGTTGACACGGTGGACTGGAAGCAGGAACGCAGCTTTCAGACCATTCTGGACAGCGTGCAGCAGACCAAGCGCAAACCGTGAGCGGCAGGCTGCTGTATAAGGCGGCAGACCATTGGGGCATCCTATCCGGCATGAAGCGAAGGACGAGGCAAACCATAGCAGCGGAGCTCATGGCTCTGCTGTTTTTGTGGTATCTTTCCCCGGGCATGGTCCATCTTCGGTCCCTGCCCGAGGGCGTGGCGCCGGACACGGCGGCAGCCGGCCCCCTGGTGTGGGAGACAGCCCGGCCCGTGGGCAAAAGCGGCGACGAGAGGCTGGGCGGAGAGCGGGCGCTGGCCCTGCTGGGGTTGGTGCCCCTGCGGACGGTTCGGGAGGTGGCACCCCTGCCGGAGGTACGCCTGGGTGGTGCCGCGGTGGGGGTGGTGCTGTATACCAAGGGGGTCCAGGTGGTGGGGCTCACCGCCGTGGACACGGAGGACGGTCCCCAAAGCCCCGCCTCCGCCGCCGGCATCCAAAGGGGGGACGCTCTGCTGGCGGTGGACGGACGCCAGGTTTCAGGGGCCCTGGGGCTTGTGGAGCTGTTGGCGGGCCATGAGACGGTGGAGCTGACGCTGCAGCGGGGGACGAGCCGGCTCACCGTGCCCCTGCGTCCGGCGCGGGAGCGGGACACGGGCCAGTATAAGCTGGGGGCCTGGGTCCGGGAGAGCACCTCCGGCATCGGTACCCTGTCCTTTTTGCGGGGGGACAGGTTCTGCGCCCTGGGCCACGGGGTGACGGATGTGGACACGGGCGTCAATCTGCTCACCGGCGGCGGCTTCATCGCCCCGGCGGCCATCACCGCCACGATCCCCGGGGCATCCGGCCGGGTGGGGGAGCTGGAGGGGACCTTCTCCACCCGGGCCGAGGACGGGGTGGGCACCATCGACACCAACGGAGACTATGGCGTGGCGGGCCGGTTCTCCGGCCCCGGGGATCTGTGGGGACCGGCGGTGCACGTGGCTGCGGCCAGCCAGGCCCACACCGGGGACGCCACCCTTTACTGCGCCGCCGACGGCACCTGGCGGCCCTATGCCTGCCGGATCATCCGGCTGAAGGTCCAGAGCGCTCCGGGCATCCAGGGCATGATGATCGAGGTGAACGACAAAGACCTCTTGTCCCTCACCGGCGGCATCGTTCCCGGCATGAGCGGCAGCCCCGTGGTCCAGGACGGTCGGCTCATCGGCGTGGTGACCCATGTGTTCGTCAACGAGCCCCAAAGGGGCTATTGCATCTATGCCCAGTGGATGCTTGACAAACTTTTTTAAGGGACGGTGCAAGCGGCACAAAAATGGGACAAAAAAGGCGAAAACATGTATTATTCACAGTTTATTCATGGAAATCACGGTATTTTCGACCTTTCTGCATATTGAAAAAGCGTGGAAATACGTGTATTATTCTCAATGGACGGGGAAACCCGATCCCACATGCATGCATTTTTCATACAATTCAAAAAGAGGAAAGGCACATGAAGACACTTCGCATTGTCAGCGCGGACAGGATGGAGGCCGAGGCGCTCTATACCACCCTGATCCGAAAGAAGCAGTTCAGGATCCTGCCGGTGCTGCGGGATGGCAGAGAGCTTTTGGAGAGGTATATGAAGGAGCGGACGGATGTGCTGCTCATCGATTTGGAGCTGCCGGGCATCGACGGCCTGGAGATCGTGGAAGCCGTGTCGGCACTGCCCCTGCTGCGGCGGCCCCAGCTCTTCGTCATGACGGAGAAGGCGGCGCCCACCGTGTTGGAGCGTTTGGGCCAGCACATCTCCTATTGCTTTTTGAAGCCCCTGGACACCCAGCAAACGGCGGAACAGCTCTATGCCCTGACCCGGGGCGAATCCCGCCTGGAGCGACCTGATTATGGATATGTGGACTATCTGGTGACCAACACCCTCTTTCGCCTGGGCGTGCCGCCCCATCTGCAGGGATATCATCTGCTGCGGGAGGCCATCAAACTGGTGAACTGCGCCGACCATCCGGCGGGGCTCTCCGTCATGAAGGACATCTACCCCGCCTCTGCCCGGCTCTGCGGCACCTCCGTGTCCATGGCGGAGCATGCCATGCGCCACGCCATCGAATGCGCCTGGATGCGGGCGGACATCAACACCATCCAAACCTTCTTCGGCTACACCGTGGAGGCCCATCGGGACACGCCCTCCAACTCCGCCTTCATTCACATGGTGGCGGACCGGGTGCGGATGCGGCTGGATAGCCGGTGGGGCGAGCCGGTTGAAGTCATGGAGGAGGCGCGTCGGGCATGAAGACCGGATCGAAGCAGGCGTGCCTGCTGCTGCGCGCGCCGGACAGACAGTGCGCGGCGGCCTATCTTGACGGCCGGGGCGTGGCGGTGACGGACCGATTGGAGCCGGGAACGGACTTTTTGCTGGCGGAGGCAGAGCTGCTGCCGCCCTCGGGCACGGGAGTCCTGGACCGGTGCCGACAGGAGGGGGTTCCGGCGTTCCTGCTGGCGGAGCGGGAGGGGAGCCTGGGCGCAGGCACCCTGGCTGATGTAACCTTCGTGTTCTATAAGCCCCTCATCCTGGAGCTGGTGCTGCGGCGGATCGGGCTGCTCCTGGGGGCGGAGGGGGACGAGGGCGGACGCCAGGGCTGGTTCACCCTTCAGGCCCAGTGCTCCCTGGACGCCCTGTGCGTTCCCCGGCATCTGCTGGCCTTCCGCTATTTCTCCGACGGGGTGGGGTTGCTGGCCCAGCGGCGCTATCCCTCCCGAATCAAGCTCATGCAGGAGCTGTATCCCGCCCTGTCAGCCCGCCACAGCTCCTCTCCGGTCATGGTGGACCGGGCCATGCGCCACGGGGTGGAAAGCTGCTGGCGGCTGGCGGACAAGGGGGTCCAGCGCCAATATTTCGGCTACAGCGCCCAGGACAAGCAGGGCATGCCCACCAACGGGGAGTTCCTCTTCGCCCTTTATGAGCATGTGAAGCTGCTGCTGCCCTATGACCGGGGTCGGGCGGATTTTCTCCGGGAGCTGGGGCGGATCAACGGCCGGGACATGGAGGCGGACGGTTGTCATTTCCGGCCGGATGTGCTATACTGATCAAAATATCAGCACAGGAGCACAGTCTATGAGCAAAAGAGCCATTTTGATCGTTTTGGACAGCGTGGGCATCGGCGAGCTGCCCGACGCGGCGGCGTTCAACGACCTGGGGGCCAACACCCTGGGCCACATCCAGCAGCGGCACCCGCTTAACATCCCCAACATGCGCAGACTGGGCATCGGTCACATCCAAGGCAGCCCCCTGCCCAAGTGGGAGGGCCCCGTTGAGGGAGCCTATGGCAAGTGCATGGAGGTGACCCACGCCAAGGACACCACCTGCGGCCATTGGGAGATGGCGGGCCTCATCCAGAAAACCGCCTTCAAAACCTTCCCCAACGGCTTTCCGCAGGCCCTCATGGACGAGTTCGAGGCCAGGATCGGCCGGGGCACCCTGGGCAACGAGGTGGCCAGCGGCACCGAGATCATTGAGCGGCTTGGGGACGAGCACGTGAAAACCGGCAAGCCCATCGTCTATACCTCCGCGGACAGCGTGTTCCAGGTGGCGGCCTGTGAGGAAGTCATCCCCCTGGAGGAGCTCTATCGCATCTGCGAGATCGCCCGGGAGATGCTCCAGGGCGAATATCTGGTGGGCCGGGTCATCGCCCGCCCCTTCACCAGGAAGAACGGCCACTATGTGCGCACGGAGAACCGCCGGGATTATGCCATTCCTCCCTTCGAGGACACCATCTTGGACGGGCTCCATGGGCAGGGGCTCTCCGTGGTGGCCGTGGGCAAGATCGAGGACATCTTCTGCCACCGGGGCATCGACATCGTGGACCACACCAAGAACAACGAAACCGGCGTGGCCGCCACAAAGCGCTTCTTGCAGGAGGGCGCGGGCAGCTTCATCTTCACCAATTTGGTGGACTTCGACATGCTCTATGGCCACCGGCGGGATGTGGAGGGCTATGCAAAAGCCCTGGAACGCTTCGACGAACAGCTCCCCGAGATCATGGCCCTCATGAAGGCGGAGGACATCCTCTTCATCACCGCGGACCACGGCTGTGACCCGACCCATCACGGCACGGACCACACCCGGGAGCACATCCCCCTGCTGGTGGCGGGCAAACCCGTTAGGGGCGGGGTGGACCTGGGCATCCGCAAAAGCTTTGCGGACATCGCCGCCACCATCTATGACTATCTCACCGGTGCTCCCTGGCACGCGGGTGAATCCTTCCTGAAGGACATTCTGAAGTAACTCATCTTTGACCGTTCCGGCGCATAGGCTTATCCCAAAAGAGGTTTGGAGGGATCGCCTGTGCGCCGTTTTGTTTGTGTAGCCTTGACCGTGTTCATTCTGCTGCTGCCCGTGGGGAGCCTGGGGGCGGAGGAAGTGTCCCCCAGCGTGCCCGGATATGCCCTGGTGCTGCCGGGGCGGGCGGAGCCCCTGCTGGAGAAGAAGGGAGCGGAGGCCATGGCTGTGGCGGGCCTTCGCAAGCTCCCCGCCGTGCTCACCCTGTGCAGGGCCTTCGACAGTGGACTCATCCAGGAGAGCGCCGGCATGCAGGTGTCTCCCCGGGCCGCTGGGATCTCCGGCCCCACCGCCTTTTTGGAGGCGGGGGAGCGGATTGAGGCCGGGGAGCTGCTCAAGGCCGCCGTCATGATCAGCGCCGGGGACGCCATCGTCGCCCTGGGGGAGAACGCCTTCGGCTCTGAGAGCGTGTTCCTCAATAATGTCCGGGTCACCCTGAAGGAGCTGGGGGTGGAGCGGACCATGGACGACTGCCTGGGCACGGGCACCGCCTTCTCTCCCCGGGATCTGTGCGCCCTGGGGGCCGCCGCCGTGGGAAGCGAGCATTTTTGCCGCTGGGCCGGCCAATATATGGAGCGGATCGTTCATTCCGGCGGCCGGGAGACGGAGCTGGTCAACGCCAATCGGATGATCCGCAGCTATTCCGGCTGCTTCGGCCTCATGACCGGCTCCCAGAAGGAGGAGGGATATGCCGGCGTCTTCGCCGTAAAGCGGCAGGAGGTGATCTATGTGGCGGCCATCGTGGGCGCCAAATCCAGCGAGGATCGGTTCGCCGCCGCCGGGGCACTGTTCGATCTGGCCTTTGCCAGCTTCTCCCCCCTGCATCTGGCGGGAATGGGGGAGACGGTGGCCCCGGATTGGCCCGTGGCCTCCGGGGATAGGGATCGGGTGGATCTGGTGGCCCGGGAGGATGCCACGCTGCTGCTGCCCAAGCAATCGGGGCAGGTGGAGCGGCGGATGGAGGTGCCCGAGCTCCTGTCGGCCCCTCTTTCGCCCGAGGTGGCGGTGGGGGAGGCGGTGTTCAGCCTGGAGGGCGAGGAGGTGCTGCGGCTCTCGCTCTATCCGGCAACGGAGGTGGCCCTCAAGACCTGGGGCGAGGTGCTCAAACGGTTGGCGAAAAACTATTTGCGAGGGGACGGATGAGCGCCGGGGGGCTTGCCAAAAGGGAGCAGGATAGGCTATACTATCCCCATGAGTCGGATACAGTATTTCATTCAAAATCCTATGCAGCTGCTGTATATGCTGCCCGCCCTGCTTTTGGGCCTGACCCTCCACGAGTGGGGCCATGCCTACGCGGCCTATCGCTGCGGCGATCCCACGGCCCGGAACCTGGGCCGCATGAGCCTGAATCCCCTGGACCATTTCGATATCCTGGGGACCCTGTGCCTGCTGTTTTTGGGCTTCGGCTGGGCCAAGCCCGTGCCCGTGAATCCCCGGAATTTCAAAAACTATAAGCGGGACGACATCATCGTCTCTCTGGCCGGGGTGGCCATGAACCTGCTGCAGGTCATCTTCTTCTCCGCCCTGTTCGTGGTGCTGGTCCGGGCAGACAACCGGCTCTTCTTCAACGACGCCTTTTATTCCATCTTTTTGAACCTGATCGGCATCAATACCACGCTGATCATCTTCAACCTGATCCCCATCCCGCCCCTGGACGGCAGCCATGTGGCGGAAAACCTGCTGGCGCGAAAGGTGCCCTATCAAACCTTCGCCTTTTTGCGCCAGTATGGCCGCTATATCCTTTTGGCCCTGCTGTGGCTGGGGATATTGGACTACCCCATCCGCTGGGCACAGAACCTGGTTTTCGGCCTCATCAGCCGGCTGCTGGTGGCATAGATGGACGGGTATCGGGTTCATATCCAGGATTTTGACGGGCCCCTCGATCTTCTGCTCCACCTGATCGAAAAGGCAGAGCTGAACATCGAGGATATCTTTGTGTCCGAGATCACGGCGGAGTATCTTCAATATATGCAGGAGCTCACCGAGGACGAGCTGGATGCGGCCAGCGACTTTCTCACCGTGGCGGCCCAGCTGGTGTATTTGAAGTCCCGCCATCTGCTGCCCCGGCCCGCCCCCCTGGAGGAGGACGAGGAGGAGGACCCGGAGGCGGCCTTCATCCGCCGGCTGAAGGAGTATAAGATCTATAAGGCCGCCGGGGAGGAGCTGAGCGCCCTCTATGAGCAGGCCCGGCTCCGCTTTGCACGGCTCCCGGAGGAGCTGCCGCCCCCCAAGGAGGAGGCGGATCTGCCTGACGCCACGGCCCAGGGGCTGCTGAAGGCCTTTTTGCAGGCCCTGGCGGGGGCCAGGGAGCCAGAGGAGACCGTTCGGGAGCACCGGGTCCGGCAGGACACCTTCACGGTGCGGGAGCGGTCCGGCATGATCCGCAAAAAACTTTTGGAAAAGGAACACCTGTCCTTTCGGGAGCTGCTGAGCGAGCGCCCCACCCGCATGGAGGTGGTGGTCACCTTCATGGCGGTGCTGGAGATGATGGCCCGGGGGGAGGTCCACATCACCCAGGGGGACACCTTCGCCCCCATCCGCATCCACATGCGGCAGCTTCGGGAGGACGGGGAGGACACGGTGTACATGGACGAGGAGGAATCGCTGCCCGGCAGCGCGGAATGATCTATGGACAGGATAACATCTCAGATCGAAAGCATATTGTTCGTGGCCGGAGAGCCGGTCCTTTTGGAGGAGCTCTGCCGGGGATTGGAGCTCACCGACGGGGAGCTGAAGCAAAAGCTCTTTGAGCTCTCCCTGTCCTACGAGGCGGAGGATCGGGGCCTGCGGCTGTTTATGACGGGGGATACGGTCCAGCTCACCACCGCGGCGGAGAACGCCCCGGCGGTGGAGGCGGTTTTGAACCCCACCCAGCAGCGGAGCCTTTCCAACTCCGTTCTGGAGACGCTGGCCATCGTGGCCTATCGCCAGCCTGTGACCCGGGGCGAGATCGAGGAGGTCCGGGGGGTCCGGTGCGAATATGCGGTGGAGCGGCTGTTGAAGCTGGGGCTCATTGCCGTTTCGGGCCGGAAGGATGTGCCCGGCCGGCCCATGCTGCTGGTGACCACGGACACCTTTTTGCACAAGTTCAACCTGACCAGCCTGGAGGAGCTTCCCCAGCTTCCCCAGGAGCTGTTTGAAACGGTGTAAAAACCGGTTGACAATTCCAATCGCATAGGGTATACTGTTCAGGCTGTAAAGTGAAAACACTTTACAGCCTTTTGCTGAGGTATCTATGGAGAAGCTGATCGAGCTGGGCGAGCTTTTGGACTGGTACGGCATGCTGCTGACGGAGAAGCAGCGGCAGATCATGGGCCAGTACGCCAACGAAAACTGCTCCCTTTCGGAAATCGCCGAGCGGGAGGGCATCTCCCGCCAGGGAGTCCGCGACACCCTCAAGCGTGCCGAGGAGCAGCTGCGGGCCTATGAGAAGGGCCTGAAGCTGGTGGAACGGTTCGCCCGCCAGGAAAAGCTCATGGCTGCCATGCGCCTGCTGGTGAAGGAAAGCCATGTGAGCGACCGGGAGAAGGAGCTGCTGCAGCAGGGCCTGGACACGGTGGAAAGCGTTTGGGAGGAATAGGATGGCATTTGAAGGCATTTCCGGAGGGCTGCAGAACATCTTCAAAAAGCTGACGGGCCGGGGGCGTCTATCCGAAAAGGATGTGAAGGATGCCATGCGGGAGATCCGCCTGGTCCTTTTGGAGGCGGATGTCAACTTTCTGGTGGTGAAGGATTTTGTCAAGCGGGTCACCGATCGGGCCGTGGGGTCCGATGTGCTGGAGAGCCTGACCCCGGGCCAGCAGATCATCAAGATCGTCAATGAGGAAATGACCTCTCTCATGGGCTCCACCAACGCCCGGCTGGACTTCGGGTCCACCAAGCCCGCCATCTTTTTGATGGCCGGCCTCCAGGGCGCGGGCAAAACCACCATGTGCGGCAAGCTGGCCCTGCTTTTGAAAAAGCAATATGGCAAGAATCCCCTGCTCTGCGCCTGCGATGTGTATCGGCCCGCCGCCATCGATCAGCTGAAGATCGTGGGGGAGAAGACCGGCGTTCCCGTCTTTGAAAAGGGGCAGATAGACCCGGTGACCATCGCCGCGGAGGCGGTGGAACATGCCCGGCGCAACTTCTTCGATGTGCTCATCGTAGACACCGCCGGCCGGCTCCATGTGGATGAGGACATGATGGGCGAGCTCAAGCGTCTGCGGGATAAGCTGGACCCCGCCGAGGTCCTTTTGGTCATCGACGCCATGACGGGCCAGGATGCCGTCAACGCCGCCAAGGCCTTCCATGAGGCGGTGCCCCTCACCGGCGTCATCCTCACCAAGCTGGATGGCGACACCCGGGGCGGCGCGGCCCTGTCCGTGAAGGCGGTCACCGGCAAGCCCATCAAGTTTGCGGGCACCGGTGAGAAACTCACCGACATTGAGCCCTTCCATCCCGACCGGATGGCCTCCCGGATCCTGGGCATGGGCGATGTACTCACCCTCATCGAAAAGGCCCAGCAGGCCTTCGATGAGAAGAAGGCCGCCGAGATGGAGAAGAAGATGCGGACCGCATCCTTCGATCTCAACGACTTTCTCGATCAGATGGAGCAGATGCAGAACATGGGCTCCATGGAGGACATGCTCAAGATGATCCCCGGGGCATCCAAGCTGGGGAATCTGCAGGTGGACGAAAAGCAGCTGGCCAGGACGAAGGCCATCATCCAGTCCATGACGAAGGCGGAGCGGTCCAACCCGGATCTTTTGAACGCCAGCCGCAGAAAGCGCATCGCCAAGGGCAGCGGCACCACCGTTCAGGAGGTGAACCGGCTCATGAACCAGTTCAACCAGAGCCGCCAGCTCATGAAGCAGATGACCAACAAGAAGTTTTTGAAGCGGGCGGGCCGGGGCGGCTTCCCCTTCGGCTTTTAAGCTCAGAAAAAATGGTTTCTGACCGTTTTTCATAAAAAAAGAAACAGAAAACAAGGAGAAAACAAACAATGCTGAAGATCAGACTGCGCCGCATGGGCGCCAAGAAAGCCCCCTTCTATCGTATCATCGTGGCCGATTCCCGCTCTCCCCGCAACGGCGCTTTTGTGGAGGAGCTGGGCTACTACAATCCCGGCACCGATCCCGCGGAGCTGAAGGTCGACAACGAGAAGGCTGCCGCCTGGATGAAGAACGGCGCCCAGCCCACCGACACCGTCCGCGCCCTGCTCAAGAAGGCCGGCGCCATCGACTGAAGCCATGGACGAGCTGGTACTGTTTATCGCCCGGAGCCTGGTGGACGAGCCGGACGCCGTGAAGGTGGAGATGCGGGAGGAGGATGACGCCTTCGTCATCGAGCTTTCCGTGGCCCCTGCCGACGCCGGCAAGGTCATCGGCAAGCAGGGCCGGATCGCCAAGGCCATCCGTACCATCGTCAAGGCGGCCTCCGTGGACGCCAAGAAGAAATACGTGGTGGATATCCTGTGACGCCATACCTGCGCATCGGGTTCATCGCCCGGCCTCACGGGCTCAAGGGGGCCGTCAAACTGGATCCCCTCACCGATGATGTGGCCCGGTTCAAGGGGCTGACGGAAGGATATTTGGAGCTGCACGGGGAGTATGCCCCCGTGCGGCTTTCTGTGCTGTCCTGCCGTCCGGATGCGGTTGTGGTGCACCTGGAGGGCTATGATTCCGTGGAGGCGGCCCAAACCCTGCGGGGGGGGTTCCTCTGCGTGGACAGGGCCCATGCGGCCCAGCTCCCGGAATACACCTATTTCATCGCGGATTTGATCGGTTTGGCGGTGACGGACACCGAGGGGCGCAGCTACGGCAAGGTGACCGATGTGCTCTCCACCGGCGCCAACGATGTGTATGTGATCGACGGCGGCAAGCTCATGGTTCCGGCCCTGAAAAAGGTTATTGAGACCGTGGATGTGCCGGGGGGCAGAATGGTCCTGAAGGCGGAGGTGCTCAGGGAGGTGGGACTGTTTGCGGATTGACATCTTGACCCTGTTCCCGGAGATGTTCCGGGGACCCTTCTCGGAGTCCATGCTCAAGCGTGCCCAGGAGAACGGGCTTTTGTCCATCGCCATCCACGACATCCGCCGCTGGGCCGACAACAAGCACAGCAAGGCCGATGACTATCCCTTCGGCGGCGGGGCGGGGCTGGTGATGATGGCCCAGCCCATCTTCGACGCCGTTGAGGCCGTGGACCCGAACCACGAGGCATGCCGCGTGCTTTTGACCCCCCGGGGCAGACTGCTCACCACAGAGGGAGCCAGAGCCTTGGCAAAAAGCCCCCGGCTGCTGCTGCTTTGCGGCCACTATGAGGGGGTGGACGAGCGGGTCATGTCCCTGATGGACGCTGAGGTGTCCATCGGCGACTATATCCTCACCGGCGGGGAACTGCCCGCCATGGTGCTCACCGACTGCGTGAGCCGGTTCGTGCCCGGGGTCCTGGGCAGCGGCGAGAGCGCGGAGGAGGAGAGCTTTTCAAAGGGCCTTTTGGAATATCCCCAGTACACCCGGCCCGCGGAGTTTCGGGGACAGTCGGTGCCGGAGGTGCTGCTGTCCGGCCATGCGGCGAACATTGAGAAATGGCGCCGTCAGCAGGCTCTGGAGAAAACCCGCCAAAACCGACCGGAGCTCTTGGGCACCTATGGAAGATACTGCGAAAACAAGGGAAAATAGGGCTTGCAATCCCATATGACCCATGGTATAATACGCCCGTTGCGGCAATGGACGGTCCACTGTCCTGCTTTTTGCGGTCATGAACGCCCGTATCGCTCATAAAGAACGAGAGGAGAAAATCAAAATGTCCGACATCATCAAGGAATTGGAAAAGGAACAGCTGCGTACCGATCTGCCTGAGCTGGAGATCGGCGATCAGGTCCGGGTGTACGTGAAGGTCGTGGAAGGCACCCACGAGCGTCTGCAGAACTTCGAGGGAATCGTCATCAAGATGGAGGGCGGCGGCATCCGCAAGTCCTTCACCGTCCGCCGTATCTCCTACGGCGTGGGCGTGGAGCGTACCTTCCCCTATCACAGCCCCCGCATCGGCCGCATCGAGGTGGTCCGCCACGGCGTCGTCCGCCGCGCGAAGCTCTACTACCTCCGGGAGCGTTCCGGCAAGGCCGCCAAGATCCGCGAGCGCATCGTCACCAAATAAGACCTGCAAGCCCCGAGACAAGCGGGGCTTTTTTTGTTAAGCCTTCTCCCTCGGGGGAAGGTGGCTGAGCCTGTCGAAGCCGGATGAAGGGCAGAAAGGATAGCGCATGATCATCCAATGGTACCCGGGACATATGGCAAAGGCCAAGCGGATGCTCCAGGAGAATTTGAAGCTGGTGGACGCGGTGGCCCAGATCGTGGACGCCCGGGCGCCGGAGGCGTCCCGGAACCCGGATTTCGATGGCCTGTTTGCCGGCAAGGCGCAGTTGATCCTGCTCAACAAGGCGGATTTGGCCGACGAAGCCACGACCCGCCGGTTCGTGGACTATTACAGGGGCAAGGGCTATTTGGCTGCGCCCATCGTCTCCACCGGCGCCGCCGGAAAGAAGCAGGCGGTGTCCCTCATGGAGCGGGCCGTGGCGGACAAGGTGAAGCGCATGGAGGAGAAGGGGGTCAAAAAGACAGTTCGCATCATGGTGGTGGGCATCCCCAACGTGGGCAAATCCACCTTCATCAACCGGATCGCCGGCGAGAACCGGGCGAAAACCGGGGATACCCCCGGCGTCACCCGAAGCAAGCAGTGGGTGAAGGTGAACGCCTATCTGGAGCTTATGGACAGCCCGGGCCTGCTCTGGCCCAAGCTGGAGGATCAGAAAAAGGCGCTGTCGCTGGCCTTCCTGGGCTCCATCAACGACGATATCCTGGACGGGGAGGAGCTGGCGCAAAGGCTCCTCGTTCGGCTCAGGGAGTTGGTGCCCCAGGCCCTCATGGACCGATACAAAAGGATCGCCGCCGACACCCCCGAGGGGGAGCTTCTGGAGGCGGTGGCCAGGAGCCGGGGCTTCCTGCTTTCCGGCGGGGCCCTGGACATTGAGCGGGCCGCCCGCATCGTTCTGGACGAATTCCGGGGCGGGAAGATCGCCCGGGTGACGCTGGACACGGTGCCGGAAGCGTGACATGTGTTTTCGCGCCTTTTTCTCTTTATACAAAGGAGAAAAAAGCGCCCCAAAAAGAGAAACTCAAGGGGGATAAGGCCTTTTCATATTGTAATCCATTTTTCCTCCTGTGCTTTTCTTTTTCGGTTCCTTTTTCTTTTCACCGAAAAGAAAAAGGAACAACAGAAAGGAAACTCCATGAAAGTAACCGAAAAGGAACTCCTGCGCCTGCAAACCATCTCTCAAATCGATCGCACCTACTGGGACACCCCCGGCACGGTGCTGGCGGGCATGGACGAGGTTGGGCGCGGCCCTCTGGCCGGGCCGGTGGTGGTGGGCTGCGTGGTCATGCCCCCGGAGCCCCTGCTGCCCTTTGTCAACGACTCCAAAAAGATCTCCGAAAAGCGCCGCGAGGCTCTCTATGACCAGATCCTCGCCGCCTCTCTGGCCCATGCCACCGCCTGGATCGGCCCGGAGACCATCGACGAGATCAACATCCTGGAGGCCACGAAACGGGGCTTTGCCCAGGCCTTTGCCAACATCGGCCTGCCCGTCACCGATGTGCTCATCGACGCCCTCCGGGGCCTGGATATCCCCGCCCGGCAGCATCCCCTCATCCACGGGGACGCCCTCTCCTATTCCATCGCCGCCGCATCCATCCTGGCCAAGGTGGCCCGGGATCGATACATGATCGAGCAGGACGCTCTTTATCCCCAGTATGGCTTCGCCCGAAACAAGGGCTACGGCACCGCCGAGCACATCGCCGCCCTGAGGGCATACGGTCCCTGCCCTCTCCACCGCAAAAGTTTCATCGGTCACTTCGTTTCATGAACACGGGCAGATGGGGCGAACGGCTGGCCGCCGGCTTCCTCCTTTTCCATGGCTATCGCATACTGGCACGGAACTACCGCTTCGGCCGCTACGAGATCGACATCGTGGCCCGGGAGCGGCGGTCGAACATCCTTGTCTTCGTGGAGGTCAAAACCCGCTCCGCCGCGGACCATGGCCTGCCCCGTGAGGCCGTCGGCCCGAAAAAGCAGCTCTTTCTCACCCGGGCCGCCCAGGGATATATGAAGCAGCACGGCGGCTTCGATGAGCCCGCCCGTTTCGATGTGGTGGAGGTCTATATTCGGCCGCTGCGCATCGAACACATTCCAAACGCCTTTTAACATCACAGCGTGGGATACCATAGGCAGCAGCGGGGCGTTCGCTCAGATTCCCCAAAAAGAATGGAAAAATAATTTGAAAATCGTGACGAAGTGGGGACAATGTGAACCCTTTTTGACAATGGATTGCAATATGCAAAGCCTTTGTGCTATCATACAAACGAGAGAATATATCCCCACGCGGGATCGGAGGATAGATCGTGCAGAAAAAGGTGCTGAGCGCCATCGTGGCGGTGATAGCGGTGGCGGTGCTCGTGGCGGTGGGCTTCTATTTCAAGGGCAAGGGCAAGGACCTGGCGGCCTCCATGGGCACGGCCTTCGACCTTTCCGGCGAAGAGGGCCAGCTGCCCGAGGGCTGGTATATCGCCTCCTATGAGGAGGAATATGAGGCCTTTTCGGACGGGGCGGGGACCGTCACGCTGCGCACGCAGGTGGCCGATGATCTGCGGCTCTGCAAGCAGGTGACCGTGTCCGAGGGGACCCAGTATGTGCTCTCCGGCCAAATCGCCACGGAGGATGTGCAGGAGGGCCGGGGCGCCTCCCTGTCCATCGACAACTATAGCCTGGACAAGAGCTGCGTCTATACGGAGGGGCTCACCGGCGATAATGATTTCACCGACACCCGGCTCTATTTTGAAACCCGGCCGGGCCAAACCGAGGTCATCCTGGCCCTGCGGCTGGGGGGGTATTCCGAGGCCAGCCGGGGTGTGGCCCAATTCAGAAACATCGAACTGCGCACCGGCGAAGCCGGCGAGGGCCGCTATCAGCTTTTGGAGGCCTGGGGCGGCTCCGGCGACGAGGAGGATGAGACCTTCCGAGACGAGGAGCACTACAGATCCTTTTTCGCCGTCATCGTCTGGGTGGCGGTGCTGGCGGGGGTGCTGCTGATCTTCGGCGTCTATCGCAACCGCCGGCTGCTGACGGACAAATCTCTGACGAGCAAGGCCTATTGGACGGGCTTCGCCTTCATCGTGGCGGTGGGGCTGATCCTGCGGCTGATCCTCTGCGCCCTGTTCAAGGGCCACGACACGGATCTGGCCTGCTTCATGGGCTGGGGCCGGGACATTGCCCGTCACGGCACCCGCGATTTCTATTGGGCTGAGGGCCACGACTGGTATGACTACCCTCCGGGCTATATGCTCTTCCTGGGCGGCTATTCCGCCGTGTTGGACCTGCTTGCAGGCGGCGTAGGGGGCGTCATGGAGCTGTTCCTCTATATGCTGCCGGCGGTGGCGGCGGATCTGGTGTTGAGCCTGCTGCTTATGAGCTTTGCCCGGCAGCAGCGGATCAACAACTCCGGCGCCCTGATCCTGGGCGGACTTGTGTTTTTGAACCCGGCGCTGCTGTTCCTCTCCGGGGCCTGGGGGCAGATCGATTCCATCTTGACCCTGTGGCTGACGGTAAGCTTTCTGCTGCTCCTGCGCCCAAAGCGGGTGGGGATGGTGGACATCTGCCGGATCCTCTCCGGCGCCGTCTTCGGCCTGGCGGTCATGACCAAATGGCAGGCCCTCATGTTCGGGCCGGTGTATGCCTTCGCCCACCTGTTTCTGGTCCGCTGGGGGGAGAAGGAGGCCAAGGAGGATCTGCTGGCCACGGGCCTGGCGGCCCTGTCGTCCTTTGCCGTGATATTGCTCATCTCCCTGCCCTTCAAAGGAGCGCGCGGGCTGTTGTGGTTCGTGGATCGGTTCGTCATCGCCTCCGCCCACTATGACTATGCTACGGTGGAGGCCTATAACTACTTCGCCTTCTGCGGCGCCAACTGGAAGCGGGCCGGGGAGTTTATCATCCCCGGGCTCCTCACCTTCAAGCAGTTCGGCACCATAGCCATCGGGTTGGCCGTCGTCTGCGGGTTCATGACCGTGCTGCGCCGATATCAGGCCCAGCGGCGGCAGGGGGCCTTGCTGGAGGAGGACAGAGGATTCCTGTTCCTGGCGGCAGCGCTGACCATGGCCCTCATCTTCACCTTCGGCCACTATATGCATGAGCGGTATGTGGTGCCGGTGCTGGTGATGCTCCTGTTCGCCTATGCCTACTATAAGGACCCAAGGCTCCTGCTGGTCGCCCTGCTCTTCACCGTGACCACCTTCCTCAACGAGATGATGGCCCAATATGTGGTGAGTCACGGGGCCATGGAGGTGATCCGGGGCGGCCGGGAGCACAACACGATCCTGCGGTTCTGGGCAGGGGCAGAGGTGTTGGTTTGCCTCTGCTTCGGCTATGTGGTGGCGGATATGCTCCACGATTTCAAGGGAAAGCTGGGGGAGCTGTTCGTGCGGGAGGGCCCCCGGAGCCCCGGCCGGCTCTACGGATGGATCGAGGAGGGACTGAAGAAATGAAGCGCGACGCCTCTTCCAAATTTGAGATACTGAGCCTCTTTGAGAAGGGGCAGAGCGAACGGATGCTGAAGCTGGATCGGATCCTGCTTTCTGCCCTGACGCTGGTCTATGCCCTCATCGCCCTGCTGAACTTGGGCACGCTCTCTTTCCCCACCTCGGTCTATCGGGGGGCGCCGGGGGAGGGCTTCACGCTGGACTTCGGCCGGGAGGTCACCTTCGACACCGTCTGGTTCAACGGCAACATCGCCCAGGGTACCCTCCGCTTTCAGGGGGACGACGGCACGGAGGACACCTACACCGAGGACCAGGGGGACATGTTCAAGTGGCACGAGGTGGACATGAACTTCACCACCCGGTATCTGCGGGTGACGGTGGAGGATCGGGAGGCCGCCTTCAACGAGATCGCCTTCTTTGAGGAGGGAGAGCTGCTGCCCGTTACCGTGCCGGAGGTGTTCGCCGACAATCAAACGGTTTTGAACCTGGTGGACGAGCAGGACACGGTGCCCGATGTCCCCAGCTACTTCAACGGCATGATCTTTGATGAGATCTACCATGGCCGCACCGCCTATGAGAACATCCACAACCTGTCCGTTTACGAATGGACCCACCCGCCCCTGGGCAAGCTCATCATCGCCCTGGGCATCCTGATCTTCGGCATGAAGCCCTTCGGCTGGCGGATCATGGGCGCCCTGTTCGGCGTTGGAATGGTGCCCCTCATGTACGTGTTCGCCAAGCGCATCTTCAAGCGCACGGACTTTGCCCTTGTGACGGCGGGACTGTGGGCCTTCGACTGCATGCACTTCACCCAGACCCGCATCGCCACCATCGATGTGTATGGGGTGTTCTTCATCCTGCTCATGTTTTTCTTCATGTATGAATATGTGCGGCAGGACTTCTTCGCCGCCCCCCGCCGGGAAAAGCTGCGGGCGCTGGCCCTGTCGGGCGTGGCCTTCGGCCTGGGCTGCAGCAGCAAGTGGATCGGCTGCTATGCCGGGGCTGGGCTGGCGGTGGTGCTGTTCTATCACCTGCTCGCCGCCCTCTTCGAGGCCTACAAGGGCCATGGGGCGGAGGCTGTCGAAAAGCGGCGCCTCTTTTGGCGGGAGCTGTGGGTCACGGCCCTGTGGTGCTGCGTCTGGTTCTTGCTGGTGCCGGGAGCGATCTATTTCGCATCCTATTTCCCCTACTATCGCTATGAGGCCAGCCTCCGGCCCAGCTACGGTCTGGGGGACATGTGGGCGACCCTGCTCAAAAACCAGCGGGACATGTACAACTATCACAGCAAGCTCACTGCCACTCATATGTGCCAGAGCACCTGGTACCAGTGGCCCTTCACCTTCAAGAGCGTCTGGTTCTATGTGTCCGGCGACGGGGAGCGGATCTCCAACATCGCCAGCACCGGCAACCCCGCCGTTTGGTGGGTCAGCGCCGTGGGCACGGTGTGTCTGTTCCTGGAGTGGGTGCTGGGGAAGGTGAAGAAAAATCCGGTGCACCCCATCCTCTTTGTGGGCGTGGCGGCCAACTATGGCCCCTGGGTGCTGGTGACCCGGTGCGTTTTCCTCTACCACTTCTTTGCCACGGTGCCCTTTTTGCTGCTGTCCACGGTGTATCTGCTGTTTTTGCTGGAACGGGAGAACCGAAGGATCCATTGGCTCAAGTGGGTTTGGCTGGCCCTGGCCGTGGTCTATTTCATCCTGCTCTATCCCGCCATCTCCGGCCTGCCCACCAGCTATGGCTATGCCGGCTTCCTGGAGAACGCGCTGCCGGCCTCCATCCTGTACTACGGGTGGGTGTGATGGAGTATGCCGAAACCTTCGGCGCCAACAGGCTGGGCTCCGCTTTCAGGATGCGCCTATACGCCTACGGCGTGCCGGACGGCAAGAGATGAAAGGTGCCAAGTCCACCGTCCTATGTCGATGCGCCGCTGTGCGGTGCATGAAAGAATAAAAAGGAGGTACCCATGCTTTCCCAGGCGAACAGCTTCGGCCTTTTGGGACTGAAGGGCTTCCCCGTGAAGGTGGAGGCGGACATCTCCGGCGGGCTGCCGGCCTATGAGACCGTGGGCCTGCCCGATACCGCGGTGCGGGAATCCCGGGAACGGGTCCGGGCGGCGCTGAAGAACGCCGGGTTCGCCTTTCCCGGGGATCGACGGATCACCGTCAGCCTGGCGCCGGCGGATCTGCGCAAGGAGGGCAGCGTTTATGATCTGCCCATCGCCCTGGCCATCCTGTCCGCCAGCGGGCAGATGAAGCAGGCGCCCCTGGTGCGGGCGGTCTATCTGGGGGAGTTGGCCCTCAACGGCGCGGTCCGGGGGGTGAACGGAGTGCTGCCCATGGTCATCAGCGCCCGGGAAGCGGGGGAGAGCGTGTTTTTCGTGCCCAGGGAGAACGCGGGCGAGGCGGCCTGCGTGGAGGGCGTGCGGGTGTTCCCCGTGGACGATCTGGGGCAGCTGGTCCGTTTCTTGCGGGGCGAGGGGGATATGACGCCCCTGCCCAAAACGGAGTTTTCCCCGGAGGAGGTCCCGGCCCCCTGGGACTTTGGGGACATCCGGGGCCAGGCGGCGGCCAAGCGGGCCGCCGAGATCGCCGCGGCCGGGGGACACAATCTCCTGCTGTGCGGCACCCCCGGTTCCGGCAAAACCATGCTGGCCCGGGCCATCCCCTCCATCCTGCCGCCCATGACGGCGGCGGAGTGCATGGAGGTGACCAAGATCCACTCCGTTGCGGGCCACAGGGGCCTGGTTGCGGTGCGACCCTTCCGGTCGCCCCATCACGGGGCATCCTCGGCGGCCATCACCGGCGGCGGCGTCAACGCCATGCCGGGGGAGATCAGCCTGGCGCACATGGGGGTCCTGTTTTTGGATGAGTTTCCGGAGTTTCAGCGGGATGTTTTGGAAAGTCTGCGCCAGCCTTTGGAGGACGGCATGGTCACCGTGTCCCGGGCCCGCATGAGCTGCACCTATCCCGCCTCCTTCATGCTGGTGGCGGCCATGAATCCCTGTCCCTGCGGGAATCGGGGGTCCCGGACCAGAACTTGCACCTGCACGCCCAGCGAAATCAGGCGCTATGCCCGGCGCATCTCGGGGCCGCTGCTGGACAGGATCGATCTGTTCATCGAGATGAACGATGTGCCCTTCGAGGACCTGTCGGGGCAGGAGCGGGGGGAGGCCTCCGCCAGCATCCGCCAGCGGGTGGTGGCTGCCCGGGAGCGGCAGCGTCTGCGCTTCGGACCGGACAGCGTTCGGACAAACGCCCGCATGACCGTGCAGCAGATCGAATCGTTCTGTCCCTTGGACAGCGACTGCCAGAAGCTCATGGAGATGGCCTTTCGGCGGATGGATCTGTCCGCCCGGGCCTATCAGCGGATACGGAAGGTGGCCCGGACCATCGCGGATCTCGATGGATCGGATCGGATCCAGCAGAAGCATTTGAGCGAGGCCATCCGCTATCGGCGGCTGTCCATTCTGAGGGAGGATGAGCTATGATCGATCCCGCACTTCGGCCGGAGCTGTGGCTCCATTATGGCGTTGGCTCCGATCCCCGCAAATTTGCGGCGGTGCGCGAGGAATATTATTATCTGGAAGAGGCTATGGAGGATGTGGCCCAGGGGCACATGACCCGGCTGGGCATGCTCTCCGGGGAGGTTTGCAACCGGCTCAAGGAGGCCATGGGCAGCGGGTTCATGGATCGGTATGTTCGCTGGCTGGACAAAAACGGGGTGAACGTGGTTACCTCCACCAGCTACGAATATCCGGCACTGCTGCAGCAGATCCCGGATCCGCCGCCGGTGCTCTTCTACAAGGGGACGCTGAACATGGACATGCAGCTGCCGATCGCCATCGTGGGCACTCGGCGCTGCACGGAATATGGCAAGGAGGTGGCCAAGAAGTTTGGCCGGGAGCTGGTGAAGGCCGGTGCCACCATCGTTTCGGGCCTGGCCACCGGCATCGACGGCTATGCCGCCCTGGGCGCCCTGTCCGTGGAGGGGGCCCAGGACCCCACCGTGGCGGTGCTGGGCTGCGGCATCGATGTGGTCTATCCTCAGGGGAACGAGAAGCTCTATAAAGCCATCGCCGAGCGGGGATGCCTTATGACGGAGTTTTTGCCCAAAACGCCGCCGCTGCCCTACAACTTCCCCCAGCGGAACAGGATCATCAGCGGACTTTCCCTGGGGGTGCTGGTGGTGGAGGCCGGGGAGCGAAGCGGCTCTGCGGTGACCGCCCGGCTGGCCCTGGAGCAGGGGCGGGAGGTGTTCGCCATTCCGGGGCGGATCACCGACCTTATGAGCGTGGGCACCAATGCCATGATCCGCCGGGGAGAGGCCAAGGCCGTGACCTCGGTGTCGGACATCCTGGAGGAGTTCGGCGAGGGCGACGCCGGGGACGGGGTGCAGACCGTTGCCTTCCAAAGCCTTTCGCCCCTGGAGCAGCGGGTGGTGAAGGCCCTGACTGAGGGAGAGAAAAACGAGGACGAGCTGCTGCAAGCGTGCGGCGGCGGGGTGGACGAGCTCATTTCCACCTTGACAGGACTGACTTTTTCGGGAATAATAAAGCAACTGCCGGGGAGTGTGTATGCGCTGGACACCCTGGAGACAAACATCGTCTATTGAAAAGAAGGAAAGAACCATGGCCGAATCATTGGTGATCGTGGAATCGCCTGCCAAGGCGAAGACCATTGAAAAGTTTTTGGGAAGCAAGTTCAAAGTGGTGGCCAGCCAGGGCCACATCCGGGATTTGCCCAAGTCCCAGCTGGGGGTGGATGTGGACAACGGCTTCGAGCCCAAGTACATCTCCCTGCGGGGGCGCAAGGAGGTTTTGGAGACCATCCGCAAGGAGGCCAAGAAGGCCGACAAGGTCTATCTTGCCACCGACCCTGATCGGGAGGGGGAGGCCATCTCCTGGCATCTGGCGGAGGTGTTGAAACTGGATGAGAAGAGCAAGTGCCGCATCGAGTTCAACGAGATCACTTCTGCCGCCGTGAAGGGATCCTTCAAAAAGGCGCGGCCCATCAACATGGACCTGGTGGACGCCCAGCAGGCACGCCGGGTGCTGGATCGGCTGGTGGGGTATAAGATCAGCCCCATCCTCTGGGCCAAGGTCCGCAAGGGGCTCTCCGCCGGGCGGGTCCAGTCCGTGGCCACCCGGATCATCTGCGACCGGGAGGAGGAGATCAATGAGTTCATTCCCAAGGAGTATTGGACCATCACCGCCCAGCTTCAGGGGAAGAAAACCTTCGACGCGAAGTTTGTCAACTGGAAGGATGTGAAGGAGCTGCACACCAAGGCGGAGACCGACCGGGTCCTGGAAAGGATCCAGGGGCGGCCCTTCGCCGCGGTGGATGTGAAGACCGCCGAGAAGAAGCGGCATGCGGCGCCGCCCTTCACCACCTCCAGCCTGCAGCAGGAGGCGTCGAGAAAGCTGAACTTCACCGCCAAGCGAACCATGCAGGTTGCCCAGCAGCTCTATGAGGGCGTGGACATCGGCAAGAAGGGACCTGTGGGTCTGATCTCCTATATCCGCACCGACTCCGTCCGCATCAGCAAGGAAGCCCAGGGGGCGGCCCTTTCGTTCATCGAGGCGAAGTATGGGCCGGAGTATGTCCCCGCCCAGCCCAACGTGTATCGGGGCCGGAGCAACGCCCAGGACGCCCACGAGGCCATCCGGCCTACGGATCTCAAAAACGATCCCAAGGAGCTGAAGGCGAGCCTGACACTGGATCAGTATAAGCTCTACAAGCTCATCTACGACCGGTTCCTGTCCAGTCAGATGAGCGAGGCGATTTTGGAGACCACCGCCGCCACCTTCGATGTGAACGGGGTGAACTTCCGGGCTACCGGAGTGCGGACCCTGTTTGCGGGCTTTACCGCCGTCTATACCGAAGGCCGGGATGATCAGGGGGAGAAGGAGGTTCAACTGCCGCCCATCCGCGTGGGAGACAGCTTTGAAGCCAAGGAAATCCTGCCCGAACAGAAGTTTACCCAGCCCCCTGCCCGGTATACCGAGGCCACGCTGGTGAAGACCCTGGAGGAAAAGGGCATCGGCCGCCCCTCCACCTATGCGCCCACCATCTCCACCATCGTGGACAGGGGATATGTGCTGCGGGAGAAAAAGGTGCTCCAGCCCACGGAGCTGGGGTTCGTGGTGACCCGGCTCATGAAGGAAAACTTCAAGGGGATCGTGGATGTGGCCTTCACCGCCGGCATGGAGGAACAGCTGGACAAGGTGGAGGAGGGGGAGGTGCCCTGGCAGCAGGTCATCGCCGCGTTCTATACGCCCTTTGAGAAGGACCTGCAGGCGGCGGGGGCAAACATCGACAAGGTGAAGCTGCCCGACCCAGTGTCCGATGTGCCCTGCGACAAGTGCGGCGCCATGATGGTCATCAAAACCGGTCGGTTCGGAAAGTTTCTGGCCTGCCCCAATTTTCCCACCTGCCGGAACACCAAGCCCCTGCTGGAGAAGCTGGAGGTCCAGTGCCCCAAATGCGGCGGGGACATCCTCAAGCGGCATACCAAGAAGGGGAAGAATTTCTATGGCTGCGCCAACTATCCCGCCTGCGATTTCGTCAGCTGGGACAAGCCCGTGCCGGGGAAGTGCCCCCAGTGCGGCGGCATCCTGGTTCAGCGCATGGGGCAGAACGGCCCCTTCATCGCCTGCGCGGACCGGGCCTGCGGGTATATCCAGCGGGGGAAGAAGGAGAAGGAATAAGCAATGTTTGCGTTCCTTTTTTCTCTTCGGTGAAGAGAAAAAAGGAACCGAAAAAAGAGAAGCACAATGGGATATAGGGTATGGCTTGGCTCGTTCTCAAGCAACACCTCTCCCTTAAGTTCTTTTGGACACCTTTTCTTTCAAGAAAAGGTGTGAGCTTCAAATAGATACCAATTAAAAAGGAGATCGTTCAATGGCTAACATCACCGTGGTGGGCGCCGGGCTGGCCGGCGCGGAGGCAGCCTGGCAGCTGTGCCGCCGGGGCCATGCCGTGACCTTGCGGGAGATGAAGCCAGAGAAGCGGTCCTCCGCCCATCAGCGAAACAGCTTTGCTGAGCTGGTATGCTCCAACTCCCTCCGCTCCGATCGGCTGGAGAACGCCGTGGGGCTGCTGAAGGAGGAGCTGCGGACGCTGGACTCCCTGATCCTCTCCTGCGCCGACGAAACCCGGGTCCCCGCCGGGGGCGCCCTGGCCGTGGATCGGGAGGGCTTCACCGAGCTGGTGACCCGCCGGCTGCTGGCCTTGCCCAACCTCACCTACATCCCCGGTGAGGTGACGGACATTCCCGCCGCTCCCTGCATCATCGCCACGGGCCCGTTGACCGCCGGCCCCCTCTATGAGCGCATCTCGTCGCTGGTGGGCCAGCCCCTCCATTTCTACGACGCGGCGGCGCCCATCGTCACCCGGGAGAGCCTGGATTTTACAAAGGTCTTCGCCGCCTCCCGCTATGGCCGGGGCGAGGACTATCTCAACTGCCCCATGACGAAGGAGGAATACTTCGCCTTCTATCACGCCCTGATCGAGGCAGAGACGGCAGAGCTCCACGCCTTTGAGACCCCCCGGGTCTTCGAGGGCTGCATGCCCGTGGAGGTCATGGCCAAACGGGGAGAGATGACGCTGGCCTACGGCCCTCTGAAACCTGTGGGCCTGGAGGTGGAGGGCAGGATGCCCTTTGCCGTGGTCCAGCTCCGGCAGGACGACGCCGACGGCCGCCTCTATAACCTTGTGGGCTTCCAGACAAACCTGAAGTTCGCCGAGCAGAAGAGGGTCTTCGGCCTGATCCCGGGCCTGGAGCACGCGGAGTTCGTCCGCTTCGGGGTCATGCATCGAAACAGTTTTTTGCCCTCCCCGGGCCTGTTGGGGTGGGACTACGCCCTGAAATCGAATCCGCTGGTCTGCTTCGCGGGGCAGATGACCGGCGTGGAGGGCTATGTGGAGAGCGCTGCCAGCGGCCTTCTGGCCGCCCTGGCCCTCCATGAAAAGCTTTTGGACAAGCCCCCTGTGGACTTCACGGACCAAACCGCCATCGGCGCCCTGGGCCACTATGTGTCCGAATATGTGGGCAAGGACTTCCAGCCCATGAACGTGACCTTCGGCATCATGGCTCCCGCCGGGCAGCGGTTCAGGGGCAAACAGCAGAAAAACCTGTTCCTTTCGGAGCGGGCACTGGCCACGGTGAGGGAGAAGAAGGCGCTGCTGTCCCCGGCCGTCGAATCATAAAACATCAACGGCGCCCAAAAAGCGCCCATAGCTATAGGAAAGAAAGACATGAGAAAGAAACAAACCAAACTGAAGCTCATTCCCCTGGGGGGACTGGGCGAGATCGGAAAAAACATGACCCTGTTGGAGTACGGGGAGGACATCGTGGTCATCGACTGCGGCCTCGCCTTCCCCGACGACGATATGCCGGGCATCGATGTGGTGATCCCGGATATGACCTATCTGGAGGAGAACCGGGAGAAGCTGAAGGGCTTCGTCATCACCCACGGCCACGAGGACCATATCGGCGCCGTGCCCTATGCTCTGCAGAAGTTTTCCGTGCCCGTCTACGGCACGGACCTGACCGTGGCCCTCATGGACCACAAGCTCAAGGAGATGCATGTGTCCGGGGACCTGCGCGTGGTGAAGCCCGGGGACGCGGTGGAGCTGGGCTGCTTCAAGGTGGAGTTCATCAAAACCAGCCATTCCATCCCCGGTGCGGTGGCCCTGGCCGTCACCACGCCCCTGGGGGTCATCCTCCACACCGGCGACTTCAAGATCGATCTGACCCCCCTGGACGGCCAGCCCATCGACATCAACCGCCTGGCCTACTATGGCAGCAAGGGCGTGCTGTGTCTTTTGTCCGACTCCACCAACGCGGAGCGGGCGGGCTACACCCAGAGCGAAAAGGAGATCGGCAAGACCTTTGAGCACTATTTCGAGGTGGCACAGGGCCGGGTGATCGTGGCCTCCTTCGCCAGCAACGTGTATCGGCTCCAGCAGGTGGCGGATGTGGCCATCCGGCGGGGGCGGGTCATCTGCTTCGCCGGCAAGAGCATGGAGCAGATCGTGGCCTATTCCCAGGAGCTGGGCTATTTGACCATCCCCCAGGACAGGATCGTGAAGGTGGACGACCTCAAGAACTATGCTGACGACAAGGTCTGCATCATCACCACCGGCAGCCAGGGGGAGCCCATGAGCGGCCTCTATCGCATGGCCAACGCCTCCCACAAGGTCAACATCGGCTATGGCGACACGGTCATCATCTCCGCCTCCGCCATTCCCGGCAACGAGACCGCCGTGGGCAAGGTCATCGACGGCCTCTTTGAAAAGGGTGCCTATGTGGTGTATGATCAGATGGCGGATGTGCATGTGTCCGGCCATGCCCGCCGGGAGGAGCTCAAGCTCATGCTCCACATCGTCAAGCCCCAATATTTCATCCCCGTCCATGGGGAGTTCCGCCACCTCATGACCCACGCCCGGCTGGCGCTGGACATGGGGGTGCCGGAAGAGAACATTTTTTTGCTGGAGAACGGCGAATCCGTGGCCTTCACGAAGAAGACCGCCGCCAAGGCCGGGGAAGTCCCCGCCGGCGCCGTCATGGTGGACGGCAGCGCCAGCATCGAGGACGCGGTCATCCGGGATCGGCGGGAGCTGTCCAGCCAGGGTCTGGTGGTGGCGGTGATCTCCCTCGACGGAGAGACCGGGCGGCAGACGGCCCCTGTGGAGATGATCTCCCGGGGTTTCGTCTACATGAAGGAAGCCGAAACCCTGATGGGGGACGCCGCCGAGACCATCGCACCGGAGGTGCGGCGCTTTGAAACGGAGAGCAAGGGGAACTACGGCGACATCAAGGCCGCCGTCAAGAGCAAGCTGAAATCCTTCTTCAAGAGCCGGACCAAGCGCACCCCCATGATCATCCCCATCGTCATTGAGGCAAAGCGCCATGATTGAAGCGCTGGCCCGGGAGCTGGCCGGGAAGATCCGGCAGAGCCCCCAATATGAAGCCTATGCCGCCGCCCGGGAGCGGGCCATGGCAGACGAACAGACGGCGGCCCTGCTCCGCCGCTTCCATGGGCTGCAGATGAAGGCCCAGGCTCGGCGCATCGCCGGGGGCGACGGCGGCGAGGGGGAGGAGGAGCTCAAAAAACTGGCGGAGCTGCTGCAGTTTTCCCCGGACGCGGCGGACTTCCTGCTTGCGGAATTTGCCCTCAACAAGCTGCTGACCGACACCTATGACACCATCGCCCGGGGCGTTGGGGTGGACTTTTCAAACTGGGAGATGTAGCCATGAGCCAATGGAAGGACCCGGCCAGGTTGCGCCGGGAAAGGATCTGGAAGATTCTGCGGCCGGTGGCGGCGGCGGTGCTGAGCATCCTGGCGGTGGCTCTCGTCATGAGCGGCGCCATTCGCTTTGTGCTGAGCCACTTCGTCTACCCCGTGGATCCGGACGACAACACCCCCATAGAGGTGGTGATCCCCGCCGGCTCCTCCGCCTCCCGCATCGCCTATCTGCTCTACACCGCCCGGGGCCAGGAGGAGCCGGGGCTCATCGTCAGCACCGCTTCCTTCAAGGTCTATGTGGACTTCACCGGCCGGGCCAATTCCCTGCGGGCCGGGACCTATGTGCTATCCCGGAACATGACCATCCCGGAGATCGTGAACATCCTCTGCGCCGGCAACGAAGCACGGCGGGTCACTCGCTTCACCATCCCCGAGGGATATACGGCGGCCGAGGTCGCTCAGGCTCTTTTCGAGGCGGGGATATTGGAGGATCAGGAGGAGTTTTTGGCCCTTTGCAAGGACGGGACCCTTCTGTCCGTATCCTATCTCGATCCGCTGCTCAATGCTTCGGACCGGCGCTATGCCCTGGAGGGCTATCTGTTCCCCGACACCTATGAGGTGTATGAGGATGCCCCTGCCGCCGAGATCCTGAAAAAGATGCTGAACCGGTTTCCCGTGGTCTTCACCGCGGCGGATGCGGAGCGGGCACGGGAGCTGAATTTGTCCACGGACCAGGTCATCACCCTGGCCTCCATGATCGAGCGGGAGGCGGGCGCCGCCGAAGACTTCCCCCGGGTGTCGGCGGTGTTCCACAACCGGCTCCAGCAGGGCATGGCCCTGGAATCCTGCGCCACGTTGTCCTATACCCTGGGGGTGAAGAAATATACCTTCACGGAGGAGGAGCTCTCCACCGTCTCTCCCTACAACACCTATCGGAACAAGGGCCTGCCCGTGGGTCCCATCTGCAACCCGGGCCGAGCGGCCATCGATGCCGCCCTTTATCCTGAGGAAGCGTATCTCAGAGAGGGCTATCTCTTCTTCTGCAACATGAACCCCAAACAGACCAATCGCCTGGTTTTCAGCCGAACCTACGAGGAGCACCGGCAGAACGTGGTGCAGTATTCCCCCTTCTGGGAATAAGGATTCTCCAAAGATGCAAGAGGCAGGGACACGCCCTGCCTCCTTTTATGCCTGCGTTCGATTCACCCACGCCGCCCAGCGGGGATCCCTCCCCATCTGAGCCTTGATTTCATCCCGTTCCGGCGCATCCCACCAGGGCCACAGCTCCGGCAGCTCACTGCGGAAGGCACCTTCCTTCGGCTCATCCGGGACCGGTGTCCTCACATGACGGAACAGGGGGGAGGTATAGGGACTGTCCCCCTGCAGGGGCAGACGATCGGCGCTCCTGGCGTGAGCCAATGCCATGTCCAGGGCGGCGAAGGCTTCGTCCCGGGCTTCACTGCGCCACAGATAGTAGGATCGGAGCAGGTGAAGGCAGGCCAGGAACCCGTGGTTCAGCCCATAATCCCCTTCCGTGCACACCAGGCGAAACAGATCCGCTCCGTTTTGCAGCAGGTCCGCCGCCGCCCGGGGCGGAATGGCTTGATCGTTCAGCAGGATCTGGACCATCAGCTCCCCGCTGGTGCGCACCGTTTCCAGCAGCGCCTCCCCGCAGGCAGCCACGGCATCCCGGCCGTCAAAGGCGTTGATCCGCAAGAAGGGAGCCGATCCATAGAGACCGGGGGCGTTCTCCGCCAGGGCAAGGGCCCTTGCCCCTTCGCCCAGGTTCTTGTAGAGCTGGGAAAGCTCGATCACCGCCTGCCGCCGGAGCTTCCCATCGGTCAGGGTCGGCAGGAGCTTTTCATAGAGCTTGACGGCCTCCTGCCACTCGGGATAGGTCCTGTGACGAGCTGTGTCGTAGACGGCAAACCCATCGGGGCCGCATGTGTGGCGCTCGCCCCGGCGCACATATCCCGCGGTATAGAGGGCGGAGGCCAGGGCCAGCGTCAGCTTTTCATTGCCGGGAAACTCGATGAGCGATTCCCGAGCCAGGGCGACGCAATCGTCCATGCAGGTGTCAACCCCGTCGTTCGCCCGGATCATTTCCCGGATGCGCTCATAGAGGGCGTCCACCTTCTTGGACCGCTCATTGTCATAGCCGAAGAGTTCATCGATGGATACGCCAAACACATTGGCGATGGATGGGATCATGCTCATGTCGGGACAGCAGAGCCCCTTTTCCCAGCGAGAGATGGCCTGGGGGGTCACCCCCAACTCGCTGGCCAGAGCTTCCTGGGTTCGCCCGTCCCGCCGACGGAACGTCCTGATCTTTTCTCCTAATTGAATCATGGTCTGTCTCCTTTGTTCTTCGCTCACCGGTGTGCCCTTAGTGTAGCGGAGAAAAGCCCTAAAGGCAATAATCAATCTGTTGTTTGATATTCAACATTTAATTGATAGATGCAAGGCAGCATATTGTGTCGAACCGGGGCATAGGCTCCTTCCGTAGGGGGTGAGACTATGCTGCTGTTTTTGCTGTCGTTTCTCAAGGGACTGTTCTTTGCCGGATACCTGAAGGGGACCTCCTTTCCTAAACCCCTGACCGCGGCGGAGGAGGCGGAAGCGGTGGCGGCCTGCCTGGCCGGAGACCAGGAGGCCCGGGAGCGGCTCATCCTTCATAACCTGCGCCTCTGCGCTCATATCGCCGGGAAGTACGCCGCCCGGGGACGGCTGAGCCGCCGCCGGGAGCTGGACGACCTTATCTCCATCGGCACCGTGGGCCTCATCAAGGCGGTGGACACCTTTTCCCCGGACAAGGGAGCTTTGTCCGCTTACGCCGCCCGATGCATCGAAAACGAGATCCGCATGAGCCTCAGGACGGAGAAGAAGCAGGTGGGGGAGGTGTCCATGGAGGAGCCCCTGGGCCGGGATCGGGAGGGAAACGAGGTGAGCGTGCTGGACCTGGTGGGCACGGACGGGGAGGAGATCTTTGAGGAGGTTCGCCGCCGCCTGGAGGGGGACCGGCTTCGTAGCCTGATGGACCGGGCCCTGGGGAAGCGGGAGCGGCAGGTGCTCCTGTGGCGCTATGGTCTGGGCGGGGAAAAGCCCCTGACCCAGCAGCAGGTGGCGCAGCGGCTGAATATCTCCCGGTCCTATATCTCCCGGATCGAGAAAAAAGGCCTCATCCAGCTCCGCCTGGCCCTCCTGGCGGCAGGGGAGGGGATGGCGGCAGAACCCGGAAAAAAAGACTTGTGATATGGAAAACGCCATGCTATAATATTATGACTTATTGTGTAAGACTATGGAGGGAGGAAAGCATTCACAGTATGAAAGAACGTGTGGAAAAGCTGCGTACTCTGCTGGAAAAGAGTGGACTGGACGGCGCCCTCATCACCGGACTCACCGCTATCCGCTATTACTCCGGCTTCACCAGCGACGAGGCGGCCCTGGTGGTCACCCTCAAGACCGCGTCGCTGCTGACGGATTTTCGGTATACCATCCAGGCTCGGGAACAGAGCCCGGACTTCGAGGTGGTGGAGGTTGGCCGGGGAGGCCTGCTCCCCACGGTGGACAAGCTTTTGAAAGCGGACGGCTGCAAGCGGGTGGCCTTTGAGAACAGGACCATGACCGTGTGCGATTTTGAGCGCTACAAGGCGCTGGACTTCGAGTGGGTGGCCTTCTCCGACGAGATGAATCAGCCCCGGCTCGTCAAAACGGCGGAGGAGATCGCCGATCTGCAGCGGGCCCAGAACATGGCGGACGAGGGGTTCAAAACCCTGCTCACCCGCATCGGCAGCGGCATGACCGAGAAGGAAGTGGCGGCGGAGCTGGACTATATCCACGCCAGGCTGGGGAGCGAATGCCCCTCCTTCGACACCATCGTGGGTTCCGGTCCCAACGGCGCCATGTGCCACGCCATCCCCGGCGAGCGGCGGCTCCAGAAGGGGGATCTGGTGGTGCTGGACTTCGGCTGTGTCTATAACGGCTATCACAGCGACATGACCCGGACCTTCGCCGTGGGGGAGGTGGATGACTTCTCCAAGAAGATCTACGACATCGTCCGTACCGCCCAGCAGAAGGCGCTGGACGCCCTGAAGGCGGGCATCACCGGCAAGGAGCTGGACGCCGTCGCCCGGGACTACATCGCCTCCAAAGGCTATGGCGACTGCTTCGGCCACAGCCTGGGTCACGGCTTCGGCCTCATGATCCACGAGGCGCCCTATGCCTCCACCGCCAGCGAGTGGACGCTGGAGCCGGGCATGACCATCACCGTGGAGCCGGGCATCTATATCGAGGGAAAGCTGGGCGTGCGCATCGAGGATTGCTGCGTCGTCACCGAAACGGGCAAGATCGACCTGGTCAGCTCCACGAAAGAGCTTCTCAGCGTTGAATAACGATAGAACCAAACCAATCTATACAGGGAGGAAAAGAAAACTATGGTAATGGCAGGCGATTTTCGTAAGGGAACCACGGTGGAGATCGACGGCAACGTGTGGTCCGTTGTGGACTTTCAGCATGTGAAACCCGGCAAGGGCGCAGCCTTCGTCCGCACCCGGCTCAAGAACGCGATGACCGGCGCGGTCCTGGAGCGCACCTTCAGCCCCACGGATAAGTATCCCGAAGCCCGCATCGAGACCAAGGAGATGACCTATTCCTATTCCGACGGTGACCTCTATTACTTCATGGACAGCGAGACCTTCGACCTCATCCCCCTGAACCATGAGCAGGTGGAGGATGCCATCGACTTCATCAAGGAGAACGACACCGTCACCGTCCGCTCCTATAAGGGAGCTCCCTTCGCCGTGGCCGCCCCCAACTTCGTGGTCCTGGAGGTCACCGAGACCGAGCCCGGTTTCAAGGGCGACACCGCCACCGGCACCACCAAGCCCGCTGTGCTGGAGACCGGGTATCACATCGCCGTGCCCCTGTTCGTGAATCAGGGCGACAAGATCCGTGTGGACACCCGTACCGGCGAATACATGGAGCGCATCTAAGGCATAGTATAGCAAACGAATCAAGGAGGAAGAGCATATGAGCAGGATCTCAGAAAAAGTTGCGTATCTGGATGGTCTCATGGAGGGACTGGAGATCGAGGACGCCAAGCAAAAGAAGCTGTTCAACGCCATCATCGATGCCCTGGACACCATCGCCGAGGAGCTGAGCGATCATGATGACGCCATCGAGGAGCTCAACGATTCCATCGACGAGATCTACGACGACATGGACGACTACGATGAGATCCTCTACGGCGAAGACGATGAGGACGACGCGGACGAGGACATGGATGACGATTTCTTCGAGGTCGTCTGCCCCAGCTGCGGCGAAACCATCTACTTCGACGAGGATATGCTGGATAACCCCGACGGACTCATCTGCCCCAACTGCAACGAGCCCATCGAGATCAACATCGCCGACAAGCCCGACGAGGATTGATCCGCAAGCGAACGAGAAAAGCGCCCCGCGGGGCGCTTTTTTGGGTGGATTGAATGGAAGATAGATCCTTCTTCCTGAAAAAGGATCAAAAAACTTTTATGGAAGGAAACAGATCGGATTCGTATCCAGTTTTGCATTCTCGAGCTTTTCTTTTTCCGCCGCTTCTCTTTTCGCAGAAAAGAAAAAGCGGCAAAAGAAATCCATATCAAATGATCCCCTTCTCCGCCAGCCACATGGCGAACCCCTCCATGCCGCCGCGGTCCGTGGGGGTCAGAGATTTGATGCGCAGGGCCTCCATAAACCAGCTGAGGATGAGCCCGCCCTGAAGGATCACATCGTGGCGGCGAGCGAGCAGCGGTATCCTGGCCCGTTCTTCATCGCCCAGAGCGGAGAGCCGCAGCAGCAGGGCGTTCAACAGCTCCGGTGTGAGCCGCAGCGTGGCAAGCTTGCTGCCGTCATATCGGCTCTGCTGCAGAAGCAGGGCGCCCAGGGTGGTGATGGTGCCGCCCACGCCGAAGAAGGGCGCCGCGGCCGGCTGGGGCAAATCGACCCTCCCGTTGAGCCAGGCGTAGATTCTGTCCCGCATCCGGTGCAGATCGTCCTCCGGGCAAAGGTCCTTTGCCCGAACGCAGCCCGTGGGGAAGCTGAGAGACCAATGGGGGGTGACCACCTGGGCGCTGCCGCCGCCGATGTCCAGCAGTGTTCCCGGCCGCCCGCCCATGGCACCCCGATAGGCCAGCCGACCCTCCTCCTCGCCGGAAAGCAGAAAAAGGCGTAGCCCGGGGCAGCTGGCTTGAAGCGCATCCAAAAGTTCCTGTCGGTTTTCGGCGTCCCGAACGGCGCTGGTGGCATAGGCAAAGGCCCCTGCGCCGCGGGCGTCGGCTGCATCGCAAAACCGGCGACAGGCGACAACGGTAGCCTCCATGGCATCGGGGGACAGGCGCCCCGTTTGATCCAGACCCTTGCCCAGCCGGGTGGTGCAAAGCTCCTTGCGCCCTCCGGGCACAAAAAAATCACCGTCGCTGCCTTGCTCCAGCAGGGCGAAGCGAACGGAGTTGCTGCCGATGTCCAACACGGCCACAGGCGCCCTCATTGGCCGCCTCCGGTCAGGGACTCATTGTCGTCGTCCAGGATGATGGTGTCGTCGGTATAGTGCCAGCCGTAGCGAACGGAGCCCTGTTGAAGCTTATATTCGTCCGTCTGCATGTACTCCAAATTCGCCTGTTCCCGCTCATATTCGATCTTGATGGCGTTGAGCTCCGACTGCCGCTGCTCCAGCAGCAGCTGGGCGTTTTCGATGTTGGTGCGCTGGGGGATGATGACGCCGGCCAAAATGACCCCGTCCACCGCCAGCAGGAGCAGAAAGTGTATGGGCTTGAATAAAACCTTTTTTGCACGTACACGCTTTTTCACGTACAGCAGTATAACAGAATTTTAGCGAGAGGGGAACTGTTTTTTGCGTATCTTTTTGAGTATTTCTGTGAAAAGCGGTCGAAAGGCCCAGCGGACCAGCCCCATGCTCCCGAAGAAGAGGACGAGGGCGTAGAGGCGCATCTCCCCCCGACCGGCCAGCAAAAGCCCAGCCAGCAGGCAGAGCTGAATGGGGACCAAGGCCGCCAGGTCCCATAGACCGGCCCGGCTGCCCGAAACGGAGCGCGCCAGGCCCACCAGCTCATAGCAAAGCCCCGCGCACAACCCAAAGAAGACCATGATCCCGGCCTGGTGGGGCTGGCGGAACACATCATAGATCATCCCCGGAGCCGGGAGAGCAGGCCCCGTCGGGCGGTGGGCTTGTCATATTCCAGGGACTGGATCCGCCCGTCCACGATCACCTGTCCGCTGTCCGGGTCCAGACGGGTGAGCTTGAGCTCCTCCCCGGAAAGGATCAGCAAGCCTGCCTCCGTCAGGATGGCGGCCTCCTCCTCGTGGAAGCTTTCCACATCCACCACCCCGGTGATCCTGGCCCGGCGCTGCCCCTCGATGACGATCTGGTGGGCGTCGGGCGTATACTCCGTCAACGATCCGGTCTTATCCATAGGTCCACCTCCTGCCATAAGCCTATGAGCCCGGTCCGGCACCTATGCGGCGAAGGACCGCGAAGAGAGGCGCATTTGCACCGATCTTGGAAAATGCCTTGACAAAAGGCGGGCCCAGGCCATACAATACATCCATGCGGAAGATAGTCCGCATCCCTCTCTTGTGCCTCATCCATACATACACATATTTCTTTGGAGGAAACGAATGGTTCCAGAAAACCTGCTGGAAAAGAACCTGGGTGAACTGCGCGCCATGGCTCAGGCCCAGGGTGTGAAAAACATAGGCAAATATCGGAAAAACGAACTGATAGAGATCCTCTCCGGCCAAAGTGAGGCCCCTGCGCCCAAGAAGCGGGGCCGCCCCGCCAAGGCTGCGCCCGCCGCCACCGCGCCGGCGGAGGATGCCCCCGCTGCGGCAAAGGAAGCCGCTCCGGCGGAGAAGCCCGCCGACAAAAAGGATCCCTCAACCAGGGGGAAGCGCCCCGAGGCGAGGGCCAGGGGCGAGCGCCAGGGGGAGAAGCCCGCTGTCCGGGAGCCCGCATCGGCTCCGGAGTCCCCCAAGGCGGAGCCTGCCCCCGCCCCGGAAGCACAGAGCGCCGAGCCCGCCAGGGCGGATGCCAAGGAGGAGGCAACCGAAAGGGGCGAGCAGCGCCGCCGGAACGATCGGACCCAAAACAACCGCTACCAGAAGGGCTACACCCGTCACTATGGCAGCTATACCAACGGCGAGCGCCGCTATGCGAACCAGGGCAATCAGGATCAGAAGGCCTATCGCCCCAATCCGCCTGCCAATCCTCCCGCCGCCGGCGAGGAGGAGAAGCCCTACTATAACCAGGAATACGGCACCGCCAACCCCGCCGTGCCCCGGATGCTGGAAACCGAAAACTGCCCCCCGGTGGAGGGCGTGCTGGAGGTGCTGCCCGACGGCTACGGCTTCCTGCGGGTGAACAACTATTATTCCGGGCCCAAGGACATCTATCTGTCCATCACCCAGATCCGCCGCTTCAGCCTGAAGACCGGCGACTATGTGGAGGGCCGGGCCAGGCCCCACCGGGAGGGCGACAAGTTCGACGCCCTCATGTATATCGACCGGGTCAACGGCCTCGCCCCCGATGAAAACGCCCGCCGCAAGACCTTCGAGGAGCTGGTGCCCATCTTCCCCGATGTGCGCTACACCCTGGAGACGGCGGGGGAGAGCAACAGCCTTGCCGCCCGGCTCATCGACCTCATCGCCCCCATCGGCAAGGGCCAGCGGGCCATGATCGTGTCCCAGCCCAAGGCGGGCAAAACCACGCTGCTCAAGCAGATCGCCGCCGGCATCAGCGCCAACTATCCCGACAGCCACCTGATGGTCCTGCTCATCGACGAGCGGCCCGAGGAGGTCACGGAGATGAAGCGGTGCATACAGGGCGAGGTGATCTATTCCACCTTCGACGAGCTTCCGGAGCATCACACCCGCATCGCCGAAATGGTGCAGGAGCGGGCCATGCGGCTGGTGGAGCAGGGGAAGGATGTGGTGATCCTGCTGGACAGCCTGACCCGCCTCACCCGGGCCTACAACCTGGTCATCCCGCCCACGGGCCGGACCCTCTCCGGCGGCATGGACCCCGGCGCGCTGCACAAGCCCAAGCGGTTCTTCGGCGCGGCCCGGAACATCGAGGGCGGCGGGAGCCTGACCGTCATCGCCACGGCCCTGGTGGAGACCGGCAGCCGTATGGACGACATCGTCTATGAGGAGTTCAAGGGCACGGGAAACATGGAGATCCATCTGGATCGGAAATTGGCCGAAAAGCGGGTATTCCCGGCCATCGACATCTATAAATCCGGCACCCGGCGGGAGGAGCTGCTCCTCTCCAAGGAGGAGTTGGAGGGGGTCTATATGCTCCGCAAGTTCCTGGCCGGCGGCGGCACCACGGAGGTCACCGAGCAGGTGGTGCCCATGATGGCCAAGACCGGCACTAACGAGGAATTCCTCTCCAAGCTGAAGGACTGGATCAAAATTTATGAGCATCAGGGGTATACGTTAAGCAGTCAAAATCGCTACGGCAATTAGGCCAAAATTTCCTGAAAAAAGTGCTTGCATTTTCGGTGCGCCATGGTATAATGGCAAACGGTAATGCATTACACGACAAAGGAGTGATAATACATGAAGAAAGATATCCAACCGTCTTACGGCGAGGCCGTCGTGCGCTGCGCCTGCGGTGAGACCTTCGTTACCGGCTCCACCAAGGGTGAGCTCAAGGTCGAAATCTGCAGCAAGTGCCATCCGTTCTTCACGGGCCGGCAGAAGCTGGTGGACAGCGGCGGACGGGTCGATCGCTTCAAGAAGCGGTACGGCATGTAAGCTCCCCACTGACCACTCCACAACCCACAACCAAAAGAATCAATCTCCCGAGCCATCGGGAGATTTTCTTTTTCCCCGCGGTATTCCTTGCAAAAAGCCGCCGCCTTCGCTATACTAAAACCATGAAAAAGATTTTATTGATCGCCACCGGGGGGACCATCGCCTCCGGGAATACGGAAAGCGGCCTGGCGCCCACGGTCACCGGAGAGGAGCTCTTGCGAGCCGTGCCAGGTCTCAAAACAATCTGCGAGCCTCATGCCATTCAGGTGCTGAATTTGGACAGCACGGACATGACCCCTGCCGACTGGCTGGTGATCTCCGGGGCCATCGAGCGATGCTACGAGGAGTACGACGGCTTCGTGGTGGCCCACGGCACCGACACCATGGCCTATACGGCGGCGGCTTTGAGCTATCTTGTCCGCCGGTCCCCCAAGCCCATCGTGCTCACCGGGGCCCAGAAGCCCATTCATTCCGAGAACACGGATTCCCAGGTGAACCTGCTGGATGCCTTCGCCTATGCCTGCTCGCCGGGGAGCTGCGGGGTGGTGATCGTGTTCAACGGCTCCGTCATATTGGGCACCCGGGCGCGAAAGGTTCGCTCCAAAAGCTTTTCCGCCTTTTCCAGCATCAACTATCCGGAGCTGGCCTCGGTCCGGGAGGGGCGGGTGCTGCGGTATATCTATCTCAACTATCAAAAGCCCCCCGTGTTCAGCCACAAACTCAACGACAGCGTGGGCCTGGTGAAGCTGATCCCCGGCATGGGGCCGGAGGTCCTCTCCTATATGCTGCGGCGCAAGGACGCCCTGGTGGTGGAGAGCTTCGGCGTGGGCGGCGTGCCCAGCGAGGGGTCCAAATTCTTTCAGGCCATCCAACGGGGCGTGAAAGCGGGGAAGACCGTGGTCATGACCACCCAGGTGCCCAACGAGGGGAGCGATCTCACCGTGTATCGGGTGGGGCATAAGCTGAAGACGGACCTGCCCGTGCTGGAGGCCTACGACATGACCACCGAAGCCGTGGTGGCGAAGCTCATGTGGATTTTGGCCCAGACCCGGGACCATGACGAGATCAGCCGCCTCTTCTACGGCAGCATCTCCCACGACATGCTCTATACCGAGGAGCTGCCTCATGAAGGGTAGGGCCCTGGCGATCCTCCTGGCCATACTGCTTTTGACGGGCTGCGTGGGGCGGCCCCTATCCTTTATCTTGGATGGGGAGGGAAACTATACCGGCTTTGAGAAGGTGGAGGAGGGATACACCCGGCAGGCGGCCAAGCTCTATGGCTGGGTGATCCTGGAGGATCTGAGCATCACGGAAAACCTGGCGGTCTGGCAGCGGTTTTTGAAGCGGGCCGGCGCCGGGAAAGCGGCCGGGGTGCGCCTGGCGGAGTTCTTCGGGGAGGAGATGGCGCTGGTGGACCTGTTCTATCAGCAAGGTCAGTACCGGGTGTTCTTCTCCGATGGGTTCGACATGCGGGACGAGCCCTTCCCTTTCCTGCTGACCCTCACCGGTGAAACCAACGGACAGGCTGCCTATGCGGTGGCGCTCTCCGGGGATGACAGCCTGACCTTTGAGCAGGTCATGCACAAGTTTTTCTCCGCCCAGCTGGACAGGGAGGGGGATATCCCGGCCCACCGGGTGCTGTTCCTGGGGGCGGGGGAGCCGACTTGGTAAAGCTTTTGTTTTGCCGCTTTTTCTTCTCAGCGAAAAGAAAAAGCGGCGGAAAAAGAAAAGTGTAAGAAATCAAAGGGGAGTATAGCCCAAGCCATACGCCCCAAATAAAGGCCTTTGGAACCACCTTTCTTACAAGAAAGGTGGTCTGTTTTAATATGATCCTATATCTCCGGTATCACCGTGAACACCAGCTTGCAGCTGCCCAGCGTGGGGGAGGTGAGGGTGAGCACGCCCTCGCCGGTTTGTCCCGTGGTCCGCACATAGGTACCGAAAGCGCCGCCCTCCAGCGACACGGCCCGGGGCCCCACCACTTGGATGGGTCCTTCGGTGGTGAGCAAAATGGGGTCGCTGGCCGTGGGGATCCGGTTCCCCCGCTCGTCCTTGCATTCCAGATGGATGAGGGTCATGTCATAGGCGCTGCCCTCAGTGAGGAGCGAGCGCTCCGCCCGGGCCACCAGGCAGGGCCTGGTGTAGGCGCCTTTCTCCACATACTCCGCTGCTTCACCGTTTCGGATGGCGGTGAACCGCCATAGTCCAGACTGCTGCCCCCAGCCGCCCATATACCGGTTGAACAGGTCGATGCCCTGTTCCATGGTGAACCCGTGGCGGAATTTCAGGTCCGCCAGCGTCATCTTGATGGAGAAGGGGAGCTTGTCCATGCCGTATTTTTGGGCGGCGAACAGGCACTTCTTCACCTTGACTGACACCTCGTCGGAGAACCCTTCCTCCGTTTTCAGCAGCTCACCCACGAAATCGTCGATATGCACCGGCGGGTGGGGGAGTCCGGGATAGCTGGCCCGGTCCGGTTCAAAGTCCGCGATAAACTTTCCGCCCTTGGAAAGCCGCACCTTTTCCGCGTTGGTGAACACATAGGCATCGTCCAGCAGGCTCCCGGCCCGCTCGCCCTTGTTCATGTCCGTGGCCACCATAAGCACCGGGTCCTGCTCCTGCTGGCTCGCGTACACCCAGCCCGCCAGCTTGTTGTTGCGGAACCCGTCGGCCACGCCGTGGTAGCAGATGGCGTCCCCGGTGCCGAAGTCCTGGTGGGTGTTGTAGTCCGCCATGCACCAGCTGATGCAGCCGGACACCCCCTCCCGGACCGCCCCGTCGCTCTGGACCTGGGCGTGGCGCAGGGCGTGGGTCAACCGATGCTGCTCATCGTCCTGATTCTTGGTGGGGAACATGTGCCCGTTGCATTCGGAGACCAGATATCCCTTGTTCAGATCCTTGGTCACGTTCCCCTTCTCCAGCAGCCCGTAGCCCGTGCCGTCCTTGGTGAAGTCGTTGTAGGCATACACATCCTCCAGCAGGTGGCTCTGCTGCAGATATCGAACGCCGCTGGTCTGGCGGGAAGGATCCAGAGCGTGGCACAGCTCGTTGGTCTTGGTGTAGAGCTCGTCGTTGTCCTGGCTCTCGTTGATCCGCACGCCCCACAGAACGATGCTGGGGTGGTGCCGATATTGGAGCACCATCTGCCGCACATTCTCCAGGGCGACGGCCTGCCATGCCTCGTCCCCGATGTGCTGCCAGCCGGGGATCTCCGTGAACACCAACAGGCCGACTTCGTCGCAGCGGTCGATGAAATGCTGGCTCTGGGGATAGTGGCTGGTGCGGACCAGGTTGAGTCCCAGGCCGAATTTCAGATAGTTGGCCTCGTCATACTGCATGCCCCGGGGGGCGGCATAGCCGATATAGGGATAGCTCTGGTGCCGGTTCAGACCCCGCAGGCGGACCCGTTGCCCGTTGAGGAAGAAGCCCTCGGCCCGGAACTCCGCATCCCGGAAACCCACCCTCACCGTCTGTTCATCCACGCTTTGTCCGTCGCGGAGCAAGGAGACCTTCAGCTCATACAGCCGCGGCCGGTCCAGATTCCAGGGGACCGCGTTCTCGGCTGTGAAGGAGAATTCGGCCTCGGCCTGGGCGTCCAGGGACAGTTCCACACCCAGCTCCGGCATGGCGAGCCGGAGCCTGTCCCCCGGCAGGGGAGCGCCGCTCAGCGTCACCCGGACCTGCGCCTTGCCGTCGGCATGGGCCATGGGGAACAGATTTTTGATGTGGCAGGGCTCGGCGATCTCCAGCCTGGCCTCCCGATAGAGGCCGCCATAGCACAGATAGTCGATGAGGAAGCCGAAGGGGGGCTGGTTCAAACTCTCCCGGGTGTCCAGCCGCACGGAAAGCCTGTTTTCCGCCCCATATTTCAGGTCCGTCAACAGAAAGCTTTGAGCCACATACCCGCAATGGGCGTCCCGTTCGGGGGGCACGAGCGCCCCGCTCAAAAACACCTCCGGATAGTGAGCCGCTCCGTCCAGGATCAGGCGGACCTCCTTGCCCGCCCAGGCCGGGTCGGCGAAGATAGTCCGGGTGTAACCGCAGACAGTTTCATACATCTCCTTCGTGGCGCATTTCCAGGGCAGAAGCCTGGCGGTGTGGGGCAGGCGCACGGGTTCCCCGGGGACCTCCCCCCGAAGGAATTCGTCGGTGCAGGTGAAGGCAAACTGCCAGTCGTTGTTCAGCGGGATGTTACTGCGCATCGATGGTCACCTCGTTCACAGGCCCGTCCTCCCGGGACGCCTTTTTCAGCTGCTTCAGGGTGAACAGGAACACCCCGATCACGAACACGATGAAGATGACGGTGAAGGGCCAGGTCTGCATAAAGGCGCAGAAATCATAGAACCCGTGGATCAGGATGGGCGCCGGCAGGCATGCCCGGGCAACGGAGGAGAGGGAGGCGGACCGATAGAGGCTGTTCACCTTCTGCTGCCCATAGGCGATGCCCATATAGACCCCGCAGGCGGCGTGCAGCGGCAGCGCCAGCAGCGCCCGGCTCACGGCTACCCCCAGGCCCCCCTGGAAGACATAGAGAATGTTCTCCAAAATGGCGAAGCCCATGGACACGAACACGGCATAGACCACGCCGTCGAACCGATAGTTGAAGGCAGGGTTGTTGAAGGTGAATTTATAGAGGAAAAAGAACTTGAAACACTCCTCCACCAGCGCCGCCACGATGAACCCGGCGGCCAGATTGTAAAGCAGCGTCCCCTCCTCGAACACATTCACCAGCACGCCGGTGAGCAGGCTCTCCACCAGCGCCGCGGGAACGCCGCTGATGGCGCCCCAGAGCAGTAGCTTCCTCAGCAGGGACCAGGGCTCCTTTTCGATGGTGTCCATTTTATATACCTGGGAGAGCAGATAGATTGCCGGCAGCACGGCGGCAGCAAGCAGGATGATCATGGGATGCGGGCCTCCTAAACCACAGTTTTGAAACATTGTATCACATCCCGCGCCCTTTTCCTATATCCTTTTCGCGATTCCGGGAAAAAAGCTGGTGAAAGCCGGGGGCAGGGTGGACTTTTGCCCCGGGATGTGATAAGATATGGTCTGGCGGGACGGCGCAAAAAAACAAGGGAAATCGGAAAGATTTTCATTGACAAACGCCGATCCCTGTGGTAACCTATGCAAGGTGCCCCCACAGGGGGCTTGTTTTTGATGGAATACCAACGAGAAGGAGAAATACCATGCGCGTTAAGATCACGTTGGCCTGCACCGAGTGCAAGCAGAGAAATTACAATACCTTCAAGAACAAGAAGAACGATCCCGATCGTTTGGAGTTCAACAAGTATTGCCGTTTCTGCCGCAAGCAGACCCTCCATCGGGAAGCGAAATAAGAGGTTTCCCATGGCAAAAGAAGTGGAAAAGAAAGCCAATGCGGCCGCCAAGCCCGCGAAGAAGAGCAGCAAGCTGAACATCAGGCAGTATCTCAAGGAGATGCTCGGCGAGGTCAAGAAGCTGACCTGGCTGTCTGCTGGCGACCTTGTGAAGCACACCGCCATGGTGTTTGTGTTCGTGCTGGCCATGGCCGCCGTGATTTGGCTTTTGGACCTTGGCTTTTCCGCGGGCGTAAAGGGCCTTGCCACGCTGACCGGTGCCGGCAGCACCTCCACCAGCCAGACGGCGGAGTAAGCCCATGAGCCAGGAAGCCAAATGGTATGTGGTCCATACCTATTCCGGATACGAGAATAAGGTAAAAGAGGATCTGGAAAAATCCGTGGAAAACGCAGGCCTTTCAGACATCATCCTGGAGGTCAAGTATCCCACGGAGGAGACCATCGAGATCCTGCCCACGGGCAAGCGCAAGACCACCACCCGCAAGGTCTTCCCCGGCTATGTGATGGTGAAGATGCTGGTGGATGTGGTGGAAAAGGAGCGCCCGGCGGAGCGGGGCGGCGGCGTCAGCCGGGAGTTGGTCATGAACCCCCGGGCCTGGTACGTGATCCGCAACACCCGGGGCGTCACCGGCTTCGTTGGCCCCGGCAGCAAGCCCGTGCCCCTCACGGACGAGGAGGTCACGGCCATGGGCGTGGAGCGCATCCCCATCATCCTCAACATCGAGGTGGGCGAAAACGTGCGCGTGGTCTCCGGCCCCCTGGAGAATTTCATCGGCCGGGTGGAAAAGCTGGATCCCGAGCGGCAAAAGGTGAAGCTCACCGTGTCCATGTTCGGCCGGGACACCCCCGTGGAGCTGGATTTCATCCAGGTCCAAAAACTCTGATCAATGCGGGCTTTCCCCGTTTTGACAGGCAGAAAATCTGCCTGAGGTGGGAGGGGAGGCACCCCGCACCACCGACTACCTGAAATCTATAGATAGGAGAAACAGCAATGGCAAAGAAGATCACCGGCTATGTCAAACTGCAGATCAATGCCGGCAAGGCCACTCCGGCCCCCCCGGTCGGCCCCGCCCTCGGTTCCCAGGGTGTGAACATCATGGGCTTCTGCAAGGAATTCAACGAGCGCACGAAGAACCAGGTCGGTCTGGTCATCCCCGTGGTCATCACGGTGTATGCGGACCGTTCCTTCACCTTCATCACCAAGACCCCTCCCGCCGCCGTCCTCATCAAGAAGGCCTGCAATCTGGAGCACGCTTCCGGCGTCCCCAACAAGCAGAAGGTGGCCAGCATGACCAAGGCTCAGGTCAAGGAGATCGCCGAGATGAAGATGCCCGACCTGAACGCCGCTTCCCTGGAAGCCGCCATGAGCATGGTCGAGGGCACCGCCCGCAGCATGGGCGTCACCATCGTGGACTGAAGAGGAGGGCAACAAAATGAAGCACGGAAAGAAATACGTTGAAAGCGCTGCCCTCGTCGATCGGCTCAAGCAGTATGATCCCATGGAGAGCATGGAGCTGGTCTGCAAGACCGCCAAGGCCAAGTTCGATGAGACCGTGGAGGTCTCCGTCCGTTTGGGCGTCGACTCCCGTCACGCTGACCAGCAGGTCCGCGGCGCGGTGGTCCTGCCTCACGGCACCGGCAAAACCGTCCGCGTGTTGGTCTTCGCCAAGGGCGACAAAGCCCATGAAGCCGAGGAAGCCGGCGCGGATTACATCGGCGATGAGGCGACCGTGACCAAGATCCAGAAGGAGAATTGGTTCGACTTCGATGTGTGCGTGGCGACCCCCGACATGATGGGCGTGGTCGGCCGCATCGGCCGTATCCTGGGCCCCAAGGGCTTGATGCCCAACCCCAAGTCCGGCACCGTGACCATGGATGTGGCCAAGGCCATCAAGGACATCAAAGCCGGTAAGGTGGAGTATCGTGTGGACAAGACCAACATCTGCCACTGCCCCATCGGCAAGGTTTCCTTCGGCCCCGAGAAGCTGACCGAGAATCTGACCACCCTCATGGAGGCCATCATCAAGGCCAAGCCCGCCGCCGCCAAGGGCACCTACATCCGCAGCCTGGTGGCTTCCACCACCATGGGCCCCGGCGTCAAGGTCAACGCCCAGAAGTTCTAATTCAACCCCAAAACACAACAGCGCGGGAGCGATCCCGCGCTTGTTTATTGGCTCAATGTCAATAGTTGGGGTTGAGCTTGCAGAACAGAATCAGAATCCAACCGAATCCTACGCCCCGCGGGGCGTAGGATTCGCCGCGTTACGGGGAGGGGGCAGTGGTCATCAGGATGCGCTGTCTGAGGTTCGTAAAGCTGCGGTAGCCGAAGGCGATCCGCTTCAGGACCTTGATCTTGTTGTTGCATCCCTCCGTAAAGCCGTTGG